>PJUC01000171.1_pt1 | contig 42604 bp, 36 predicted proteins | sample 1512161 | NCBI WGS metagenome assembly PJUC01 (sample SAMN08177676, study PRJNA422409) | Soil metagenome, whole genome shotgun sequencing project. | isolation source: Soil enriched on filter paper | place: USA: Madison | collected 2015-01-15
ATCCAATCGATCCCCCACGAGCTGTACGAGGCCGCCGACCTCGACGGGGCCAGCCGCTGGCAGCAGTTCTGGGCGATCATCTTCCCCGGCATCCGGCGGGTCGTCGGCCTGTCGTTCATCCTCGCGATCTCGGGCAGCCTCAGCGTCTTCGAGATCCCGTTCATCATGACCGGCGGCGCCAACGGCTCGGCGACATTCGTGATCCAGACCCTGCAGACCGCATTCACCTTCCGACAGGTCGGACTCGCGTCCGCGATGGCGGTGGTGCTGCTCGTCATCGTGCTCGTCGTCACCTGGATCCAGCGCAAGGTGTTCCCCGACGAGAAGGTCGACCTGACATGACCACGACCGAACCGCTCCGCACGATGCCGGTGCGGACCACGCCGCCCCGACCCGCTCGCGGCCGCACGCCGCTGCAGCGACTGCGAGGGGTGAGCGCGACGACCGCGAAGTACCTCAGCCTCATCATCGCGTCGGTCGTGACGCTGCTGCCTCTGTCGGTGCTGCTCTTCGCGAGCCTCAAGACCGCTCCCGAGTACGCGCAGACGGGACCCTTCGATCCGCCGTCGAACTGGCTGAATTTCGACAACTTCGTCACGGCGTTCACCAGCGGCAAGATGCTCGAGGGCTTCGTCAACACGGCGATCGTCCTCGTGGTCTCACTCGCCGGCACCATCTTCATCGGCACGATGGCCGCGTACGCCCTGGACCGCTTCGCGTTCCGCGGCAAGAAGCTCGTGTTCGGGCTCTTCCTCGTCGCGACCCTCATCCCGAGCGTGACGAGCCAGGTCGCGACGTTCCAGCTCATCAACGGCCTCGGCCTGTACGACACCAAGGCCGCGCTGATCCTGCTCTTCATGGGCACCGACATCATCGCGATCTATCTGTTCATCCAGTTCATGCAGTCGATCCCGGTCTCGCTCGACGAGGCCGCGATGATCGACGGCGCGAACCGCTGGACGATCTACTGGCGGATCATCCTGCCCCTCCTCAAGCCCGCCATCGCGACGGTCGTCATCATCAAGGGCATCGCGGTGTACAACGAGTTCTACGCACCATTCCTCTATCTGCCGTCCGAGGGACTCATCTCCACGTCGCTGTTCCGGTTCAAGGGACCGTTCGGCGCACAATGGGAGGTCATCTCGGCCGGCACCGTCCTCGTCATCATCCCGACCCTCATCGCCTTCCTGCTGCTGCAGCGCTGGATCTACAAGGGCCTGACCTCTGGAGCCGTCAAGTGACCACTCCCCTCACCTTCCGCCCCCTCGACTCAGGCTGGTCGCTGCGCGCGTCCGCCGGACCGGCGCCGGAGGGCTTCGACGCCGACGTCGCGGCGACCGTCCCCGGCTGCGTGCACACCGATCTGCTCGCGGCGGGACTCATCCCCGATCCCTTCCTCGACGACAACGAGTCGGCGCTGGCCTGGATCGGCCTCGTGGACTGGACGTATTCGACGACGTTCGATTGGTCGAGGGATGCCGCCGACCGCACGGATCTCGTCTTCCAGGGACTCGACACCGTGACGACGATCCGCCTCAACGGGCGCGAGATCGGTGCGACGGCCAACCAGCACCGCTCGTACCGGTTCGACGTCCGCGACCTGCTCGTCGAGGGCGAGAACGAGCTGGTCGTCGCGTTCCGCTCTCCGATCAAGTACGCCAACGAGCAGAGCGTCGCGCTGGGCGTGCGGCCGCGCGCGTACGCCCTGCCCAACGACGCCATCCGCAAGTCGGCGTGCAGCTACGGCTGGGACTGGGGCATCGCGACCTATACCAGCGGCATCGTGAAGCCCGTGGGCCTGGAGTCCTGGTCGGCTGCGCGCCTCGCCGAGACGCGCGTGGTCGCGACCCCGTCTGGCGACGGCGGCACCGTCACCGTGGACCTCGCGCTCGAGCGGGCGGGAGCGGATGCCGTCACCCTGACGATCCGCACGGCCGGGGTCGAGGCATCCGCGGTCCTCACGTCGGGCGATCGCTGCCGCCTCACCATCGACCTCGACGAGGTCGACCGGTGGTGGCCGACCGGGTACGGTGCGCAGCCGCTGTACGACGTCGAGGTGGAGCTCGCGGCATCCGACGGATCCGTACTCGACCGCACCACGCGCCGAGTCGGCTTCCGCGACGTGCGGTGGGACATGACGCCCGACGAGGCGGGCACGCCGTTCACCCTCGTCGTGAACGACCAGCCGGTCTTCGTGAAGGGCGTCAACTGGATCCCCGACGACGCCCTCACGGTGCGCGTGACGCGCGACCGCGTGCGCCGGCGCTTCGAGCAGGCGCTCGACGCGAACCTCAACCTCATCCGGGTCTGGGGCGGCGGGCTGTACGAGTCCGACGACTTCTACGAACTCGCCGACGAGCTCGGGCTGCTGGTGTGGCAGGACTTCCTGTTCGCGTGCGCCGCGTACGCCGAGGAGGACCCGCTGCGCTCGGAGGTCGAAGCGGAAGCGCGTGAGAACATCACGCGGCTCGCCCATCACGCCTCGCTCGTGCTGCTGACCGGCAACAACGAGAACCTCTGGGGCTACGAGGACTGGGGCTGGAAGCTGCGCCTGGACGGCAAGACCTGGGGCGCGTACTACTACTACGAGCTCTTCCCGTCGCTGGTGGACGAGCTCGCGCCGCATGTGCCGTACGCACCCGGAAGCCCCTTCAGCCCCGGACTCGGCTGGAACGGCAGGCAGCAGACCGGACCGCACCCCAATGACGAGCAGCACGGCAGCGTGCACCTGTGGGAGCAGTGGAACCGGCTGGACTGGACCACCTACCGCGCGCACACGCCGCGCTTCGTGGCCGAGTTCGGCTGGCAGGGCCCGCCCACCTGGTCCACCCTCACCCGATCGATCGGCGACGACCCGCTCACGCCCGAGTCGCCGGGCATGATCGTGCATCAGAAGGCAGGCGAGGGCAACGTGAAGCTCACGAACGGCCTGCTCCCCCACTTCCGCCTGCCGGAGGACATGGAGACCTGGCACTGGGCGATGCAGCTCAACCAGGCGATCGCCGTGCGCACGGCACTGGACCACTTCCGCTCCTGGGCCCCGCACACGCAGGGCGCCATCGTGTGGCAGCTCAACGACTGCTGGCCGGTGACCTCGTGGGCGGCGATTGACGGCGACGAGCGGCCGAAGCCCTTGTTCTACGGCCTCAAGAACGCCTTCGCGCCACGGGTCGTGACGATCCAGCCCCGCGAAGGCGGACTGGCCGCCGTCGTCTCGAACGACACCGCGGCCGCGTGGTCGGGCGAGCTCGTTGCTCGCCGGCTCGGGTTCGACGGCGAGGAGCACGGCCGGTTCGCGATCGCGGTGTCGCTGGAACCGCGCGAGACGACGACGGTCGCGCTGCCCGCCGGCATCACCGAGGCCGCAGACGCCGGCGCAGAGCTGATCGCCGCCGCCGTCGGCGACGTGCGCGGGTTCTGGTTCTTCGCCGAGCCTCGGGACTCGTCGCTCGGCGCGGCGGACGTCGAGGTGGCCGCCGAAGCCGCCGACGGAGGCACGCGCGTCACCGTGACAGCCCGAAGCCTCGTGCGCGATCTGACGCTGCTCGTCGACAAGGTCGACCCGGACGCCGTCGCGTCGGATGCGCTGCTGACACTGCTCCCCGGCGAGAGCACGACGCTGCTGGTGCGCCACGAGGGGCCGGCGCTGGCCGCATCCACCCTCTCGGATCCTCGGGTGCTGCGCACCGCCAACGAACTGGTCACCTCGTGACCGCGCCGCTCCCCCAGGCACTCGGCTCCTACGTGGCCGGAATGACCTGGGGGTGGACCGGCGTGCGCGGAACCTGGGCCACCGACGATGCCGTGGAGTCGATGCGGCTCATGGCCGATCACGGCGTGAACTGGACGGCGCTCGCCTACTCGGCGCTGCAGGACACGGCGCAGTCGACCCACGTGCGGTTCGGTGACGCGCCGACCCTTACCGACGACGAGATCGTGTGGGCGATCCGCGAAGCGAAGAGACTCGGGCTGAAGGTGTGCCTGAAGCCCGTCGTCAACGTCGCGGACGGCACATGGCGGGCGCACATCGGATTCTTCGACCAGGACGTTCCGGGCGAGCCGAACTGGGGCGAGTGGTTCGCGTCGTACCGCGAGTTCATCCTGCATGCGGCGCGGATCGCCGCTGCCGAGGGCTGCGAGATGCTCTGCATCGGCTGCGAGATGGTGCGCGCCGACGCCCGCGAGGCCGAGTGGCGCGCTCTCATCGCCGACGTCCGCGCCGTGTACGACGGCGTCGTGACCTACAACTGTGACAAGTACCAGGAGGACCGCCTCACGTGGTGGGATGCTGTCGACGTCATCACCTCGAGCGGCTACTACCCGGTCGATGCGTGGCAGGAGCAGCTCGACCGCATCGAACGGGTGGTCGAGGCCTCGGGCAAGCCCTTCTTCTTCATGGAGGCGGGATGCCCGTCCCGCGAGGGCTCCCCGTCACGGCCGAACGACTGGGCCCTGCCCGGCGGGCCGTCGGGCGCTGAGCAGCTCCGGTACTACGAGGCCATGTTCGCGGCGTGCGACGAGCGGCCCTGGGTGCGGGGGTTCATGCTGTGGGACTGGCCCGCCCGCTTGTACTCCGCCGCCGACGCCTCAGTGAACAGCGACTACTGTCCCTACGGCAAGCCGGCCGGGGCGTTCCTGCGGGACGCCTACCGGCAGCGGACGGGCGGTGTGCGGTGAGCACCGTCTCGGCCACAATCGACTCAGCGGACAGAAGGGGCGGCAGCCGCATGAGCAGAGTACTCGCGATCGATGCCGGGCAGACCGGGATCAAGGTGCGCGTCGGCGGGCAGGATCTCGTGTTCCCCGGGATCGACACGCACGAGGAGCTGCTGCCCCAGCTGGCGGATGTCGTGCGCGCCGCACTCGAGCGCACCGGCGCCGACGCGTCTGTCGTGACCGCCGGGGTGTCGGGGCTGACCACGAGAGAGGCGGACGCGGCCGCTCTGCTCACCCGCATCGGAGAGCCCCACGTGCGCGAGGTCACTCTCGCGCACGACTCGACGACATCGTTCCTCGGCGCACTCGGCGACGTTCCCGGAGCCGTCGTCGCCGCCGGCACGGGCGTGGTCACCCTCGCCGTCGGCGCGGAACAGGTCGCACGCGTCGACGGGTGGGGGTACCTCATGGGCGACGCCGGCAGCGGATACTGGATCGGCCGCGAGGCCCTCGACGCGGTGATGCGCGAGTTCGACGGCCGCGGGCCGGCCACCGCGCTGACCGGCGTGGCGATGGAGCGCTGGCCCGACCTCACCCAGGCGTACATCGACCTGCAGGCCGATCACGATCGCGTGCGCGTCGTCGCATCGTTCGCCGAGCACGTCGCGCGCTTCGCCACAGCCGGCGATGCCGTGGCGCAGCACATCACGGTGCGCGCGGGCGGCGAGCTCGCGCACAGCGTCGAGACGGCGCTGCGCCGCGTCCGCTCCGACGCCGCGGAGCACTTCTCGGTGTGCGCGATCGGCGGTGTCTTCCGCTCGCCGCAGTTGCACGAGGCCTTCGTGTCGCACATCGCCGCCAGCGAGTTCGACGTCGCGCTCGTCGAGCCCCGCGGCCACGGCATCGACGGCGCGGTGGCCCTGGCCGACCTCGGGCCGCAGCATCCGCTCTCCCCCGCCGTCTGGCGCGCCCACGCCTGAGCCGCCCCGCCAGGATCCGCGAAAGGGTATGTTTTCGCCGCGTCCGCCGGCGAAAACATACCCTTTCGCGATTCCAGGGCAGAGCGGTCCAGGAACGACGGATGCCCCGGCCCTGAGTGTGGACAGGGGGCCGGGGCATCCGGGTTCGGGGTCGGCTACACGAGCGACTCGCGCCATGCGGCGTGAAGCTGCGCGAACTTGCCGGTGCCGCTGATGAGGGCGGCGGGGGCGTCGTCCTCGATGATGCGGCCGTGCTCCATCACCAGCACGCGATCGGCGATCGCGACCGTAGACAGGCGGTGCGCGATGATGATCGCCGTGCGGTCGGCGAGCAGCGTCTGCAGGGCGTCCTGGATCTGCCGCTCGGACGGGATGTCGAGCGAGGCCGTGGCCTCGTCGAGGATCAGCACCGCCGGGTTCGCCAGGAACGCGCGCGCGAACGAGATCAGCTGACGCTGACCCGCCGACACGCGGCCGCCGCGCTTGTTCACGTCGGTGTCATAGCCGTCCGGAAGGGCCTCGATGAACCCGTCCGCTCCCACCGCGCGTGCCGCCGCCTTGATCTCGTCGAGCGTCGCGTCGGGCTTGCCGAGAGCGATGTTGTCGGCCACCGTCCCGCTGAACAGGTACGCCTCCTGCGTGACCATGACGATCGCGCGGCGCAGGTCCTTCGGATGCAGCGACCGCAGATCGACGCCGTCCAGCGTCACCGCGCCCTTCGTCGGGTCGTAGAACCGCGACACGAGCTTGGCGAGCGTCGACTTGCCGGCACCCGTCGTCCCCACCAGGGCGATCGTCTGCCCCGCCGGGATGTCGAGCGAGAAGTCCGGCAGGATGACCTTGCCGTTGCCGTACCCGAACTCCACGTCGTCGAACCGCAGGTGGCCCTTCGCCTCCCACAGATCGACCGGGTGACGGGGGTCGGGAACCGTCGGCTCCTCCTCCAGCACGCCAGACACCTTCTCGAGCGCCGCCGTCGCCGACTGGTACGAGTTGAGGAAGAACGCGACCTCCTGCAGCGGCGAGAAGAAGTTGCGGACATACAGCAGCGCGGCGATCAGCGTACCGATGAGCAGCGCGCCGTCGGCCACCCGCACGGCGCCCCACAGCAGCACGACCGACACCGTCACCGCCGAGATGGCGATGAGACCCGGCTCGAACGTGCCGAACAGGCGGATCGAGCGCATGTTCACGTCGCGGTAGTCCATCGCGAGACCGCCGAAGTCCTCGTCGTTGCGGGGCTCCTTGCGGAACGCCTTCACGGCGCGGATGCCGGTCATGGTCTCGACGAACTTCACGATCACCTTGGCGCTGATGACCCGCGACTCGCGGTACACCCGCTGCGACCGCTGGTAGAACCAGCGCATGAGGAGGTACAGCGGCAGTCCCATGACGATGAGGATGACGCCGGACTGCCAGTCGACGATCAGCAGCATCACCAGGGTGAACGCACCGAACAGGACGCCGGACACGAGCTCGTTCAGCCCGCCGTCCAGGAGCTCGCGGATCGTGTCGAGGTCGCTCGTCTGCCGGGAGATGATGCGCCCGGACGTGTACGACTCGTGGAACTCGAGGCTGAGCCGCTGCGTGTGCAGGAAGATGCGCTTGCGCAGATCCAGCATGATCGCCTGCGTGAGGCGCGCCGCGACCACGACGTACCACCCGATGAGGGCGGCGCCGCCGATGGCGGTGATCAGGTAGACGGCGACGACCATGATGGTCGGCATCCAGTCCATCTCGTCCACGACGGCCGGCAGGGCCGTGTCGATGCCGTACGCGATGAGCGCGGGACCGGCGACGCGCAGTGCGGTCGACACGACGAGCACGGCGCCGGCGAGGACCAGCTGCCCTCGCACGGGCGAGACGAGCGAGCCGAGCAGGCGCAGCGAGCGCTTGCGGATGGCGCGGCTCTCTTCGCGCGTGTAGTCGGAGCGGTCTTCGCCGCTGGTTCCGGTGACGGTCGCGGTGCTCATCGGGTCACCTCCTCTTCTTCTCGGATGCGGGTATCTCTGCGGTTGTCGTCCTCGATCTCGAGGCTCGAGATCACGTGGCGGTAGTGCTCGCTCTCGCGCAGCAGGTCGGAGTGCCGGCCCACCGCCGTGATGCGACCGGCCTCGAGCAGAGCCACGCGGTCGGCGAGCATCACGGTCGACGGGCGGTGCGCGACCACGAGCGCGGTGGTCGAGTGCAGCACCTCGCGCAGCGCGTCCTCGACGAGCGCCTCGGTGTCGACGTCGAGCGCCGACAGCGGGTCGTCGAGCACGAGCACGGCAGGGCGCGCCGCGACCGCACGGGCGAGCGCGAGCCGCTGGCGCTGCCCGCCCGAGAGCGACAGCCCCTCTTCGCCGATGACCGTGTCGAGCCCCTGAGGCAGTTCGTCGACGAAGCCGGCCTGGGCCACCTGCAGCGCCTCGCGGAGCACGGCCTCGGCCTCGGGGCTGCCGGGCACGAGGTCTTCGCGTCCGAGCAGCACGTTGTCGCGGACCGTCTGCGAGAACAGCGTCGCATCCTCGAAGGCCATGCCCACGTGCGTGCGCAGCTCGGGCAGGGTGAGGTCGCGCACGTCGACGCCGTCGAGCGTCACGCGCCCCGCCGTCACGTCGTACAGCCGCGAGGGCAGCGTCGTGAGCGTCGTCTTGCCCGATCCCGTGAGCCCGACGAGGGCCATCGTCTCGCCCGGCTCGAGCACGAGGTCGATGCCGTCGAGCAGGTCGCGCTCCGACGGGGAGGCATCCTGGTAGCGGAAGTGCACGCCCTCGAACGTGAGCTGGCCCCGCGGCTGTGCGATCGTCCGGGGGTGCTCGGGATCGACGATCGTGTTCTCTTCGTCGAACACCTCGAAGATGCGGTCGGTCGCCGTCCGCGCGTCGAGCAGGAACGAGAACAGGAAGCCGATCGACTCCATCGGCCAGCGCAGCACGGTCGCCATCGCGAAGAACGCGATGAGCTCGGAGCCCTGCAGCTGCCCCATGGCGGTCAGGTAGATGCCGGCCCCGAGGCACAGCGCGAACGCGATATCGGGGAGCAGCACGAGCCAGAACCAGATCCAGCCGACCGCGTGCGCCTTGTGCAGCTCGGTCTGGCGCAGCGTCTCGGCCTGGCGCGTGAACTTCTGCAGCGCGTGCTTGCCGCGGCCGAACGCCTTGAGCACGCGGATGCCGTGCACGCTCTCTTCGACCGAGGTCGCGAGGTCGCCCGCCTGGTCCTGCGACTGCCGCGCGAGGGTGCCGTAGCTCTTCTCGAAGCGGTAGCCCGCGTACCAGAGCGGCGCGGAGCACACCAGGAAGATGGTGCCGAGGGCCCAGTGCCAGCGGAACAGCAGGGCGCTGCCGACCACGATCGTGATGACGTTCACGACGAGCAGCACGAGGCCGAACGCCAGCCAGCGGCGCAGCATGCTGATGTCCTGCATCATGCGGCTGAGCAGCTGGCCCGACTGCCAGCGGTCGTGGAAGGCGACCGGCAGCCGCTGCAGGCGCGAGTAGAAGCTCTGGCGCAGCTCGTACTCGACCATCGTCGCGGGTGCGAGCACGAACCAGCGGCGCAGCCACACCATGGCCGCCTCGGCGAGTCCGAGCACGAGGACGACGGCCGCGCCCCAGGCGATCTGGCCGAAGTCGCCCGAGGCGATCGGGCCACGCACGATCACCTCGAGCACGAGCGGGATCGACAGGGCGAGCAGGCTCGCCCCGAGCGCGCTCGCGGCGCCGAGTGTCAGGCGCGGCAGCACAGGCCGCGCGAACGGGAGCAGGCGTGCGAGCGCCCGCGGGGTGGAGAGTCTCTCAGACGAAGACGAGGTCATGATCCTTGTGGGGTGGGTGATGCGGATGCGAGCGGATGCCGCGGGATGGGCGCGCCGAGAACACGTCGGTGTGGGCGCTGATGCGTCGTCCTGGAGAGCCAGAACGCGAGGACGGGCGATCCTATGCCGCGGGAGCGGCGGATCTGCGGAGGTCGGCTGCGGTTCTACCCGGCGTAGTCGACGCGCGTCGTCCCGGCGATGGCAGGGAGGAAGACAATCGGCTTCGTGGTGACGATGGCCTGAGACATGGCTTCCTCCTCGGATCGTGGGATAAGGGCTGGGTGCCGCCGAAGCGACACGCCAGCCCTCCAGGGTATACCTGAGAATCAGCTGAGCGCAACAAGCGCTTTCCGCACCCCCGGAAAGTCCTGTCGGCGCCAGCCCGCCTCACACGAGCGCGGGCACCCCCGCCTCGCGCTCGAGGAGGCGCTGCTTGACGGGCAGGCCCCATGCGAAGCCGCCCAGCGATCCGTCGGTGCGCAGCACGCGATGGCACGGCACGAACAGGGCGGGCGCGTTGCGGGCGCAGATGGATGCCGCCGCCCTGACCGCGCTCGGCGACCCCAGCAGCACCGCGAACTCGCTGTACGTCAGCGGGCGTCCGGGCTCGATGGTGCGCAGCGTCGCCCACCCGGCCAGCTGCATCGGGGTGCCCTGCTGCGCGACCGGAACCTCGTCGATCGCCGTGAGGTCGCCCGCGTAGTACGCGGCGACGGCGGCAGCGGCATCCGTCCCTCCCTCACGGACGTCCGTCGGACGTGCGCCGGGGGTCAGACGCGCGAGGATCGCGTCGCGGTCGGCGGTCCAGCCCGAGGCGAGCACGTGCCCGCGCTCGTCGGCGAGGAGCGTGAACGCGCCGTCGGGTGTGTCGATGGTCTGAAGGGTCGCAGTGCTCATGAGATGCCTCCGCTGGTCGTTACGGGAGTTCTGGATGCTGCCGCCCGGCGCACCGGCGCCGGCTTCGGCGGGACCGCACGCCACAGGTGCGCGGTGAGATAGCTGCGCCACGGCGCGGTGCGCGCGGCCCAGTCGGTGAGCGGACGCGGCTCGGACGGGAGCCCCGCCGCCGCGGCGCCGGCCCGCACCGCGACATCGCCCGGAAGGAACACATCGGGATCGGCGAGCACGCGCATGCGCACGTAGTCCGCGGTCCACGGTCCGATCCCGGGCATGGCGAGCAGCGCCGCCCGCTGGTCAGCGGCGTCGTCGCCGGGGGTCAGGGTGAGCGTGCCGTCGGCGAGGGCGGCCGCCGCGCCGGTGATCGCCCGGATGCGGGCGGCCGGGCCCCGCAGCACCTCGTGGCCGTGCTCGGCGATGGCCGCCATCGTGGGGAACAGCAGGGGCGCCTCTCCCCCGTCGGACGCCATGCCCGCGAATGCCGGCACCTCTTCGCCGAGCGCGGCAGTGAGCGACGTGAGCGCCGTCCGTGCGGCGACGACGGTGATCTGCTGTCCCACCATCGCGCGGATGAGCATCTCGTGCGGGTCGGCCGCACCGGGGACGCGGATGCCGGGCAGCGCCGCGACGAGCGGCGCGAGCTCGGCATGCCGCGAGAGCGCATCGTCCACGGCGATCGGGTCGGCGTCGAGGTCGAACAGCCGCCGCGCCCGGGTGACGAGGGTCGACAGGTCGGCGAGGTTCGACAGGGCGGCGCGCAGCCGGACGCGGCCGGCATCGTCGACGCGCAGCTCGAACCACACGGGACCGTGCGCCAGCCGGAGCGTGCGCGCGAAGGTGGAGCCGGTCGCCGCCTCCGCCCCGGCGACCGCTCGGGCGGCCATCCAGGCGAAGAGCCCGTCGGCGTCGAGCGGGCCGCGGCGCGGCAGCGCGAGGTCGATCGTCACACCGGGTGCGAGAGCATCGAGGTGGCGCGACGCGGGGCGCCGCGCACGGAGCTCGGTCGGCGGCATCCCGAACACTTCGCGGATCGTGTCGTTGAACTGGCGGACGCTCGCGAACCCCGACGAGAAGGCGACGTCGGCGGCCGACAGGTCGGTGCCGACGAGCAGCATGCGAGCCGTCTGAGCGCGGTGCGCGCGACTGAGGGCGAGGGGGCCGGCGCCGAGCTCGGCGGTCAGCAGCCGCGTCAGGTGCCGGGGTGAGTAGCCGAGGCGGCGGGCGAGACCGGGCACGCCCTCGCGCTCCACGACGCCGTCGGCGATGAGACGCATGGCCCGACCGGCGGTGTCGCCGCGGAGGTTCCACTGCGGCGACCCGGGGGCCGCTTCGGGCAGGCACCGCTTGCACGCGCGGTAGCCGGCCTCGTGCGCGGCGGCGCTCGTCGGGTAGAACGTGACGTTCGACGGCTTGGGCGTGCGCGCGGGGCAGCTCGGCCGGCAGTAGATCCCCGTGGAGCGCACGGCCGTGACGAACTGCCCGTCGAACCGGGCGTCGCGCGAGTCGATCGCGCGGTACCTCTCGTCGAACGACATGGGCGCGACGTGCGCCGCCCCGGGTGTCATGGTCAGGCTCATGCCCCTAGCCTGGCACGCTCCAGAGACATGGGCTCGCGGAAATCGGACACGACCGTGGATGCCGCGCCGGTGCGCACGAGGGCCCCGGGCGGAGATCCACCCGGGGCCCTCGACACCGACCTCAGTGGAAGAAGTGGCGCTCGCCCGTGAAGAACATCGTCACGCCCGCCGCCTTCGCCGCGGCGATGACCTCGTCGTCGCGCACGGAGCCGCCAGGCTGGACGATCGCCGTGACACCGGCGTCGATGAGCACCTGCGGGCCGTCGGCGAACGGGAAGAAGGCGTCGGATGCCGCGACCGACCCTGCGGCGCGGTCACCGGCCCGCTCCACCGCGAGGCGGCACGAGTCGACGCGGTTGACCTGGCCCATGCCGATCCCGACGGTCGCCGAGCCCTTGGCCAGCACGATGGCGTTCGACTTGACCGCGCGGCACGACTTCCACGCGAAGATGAGGTTCGTCATCTCGTCGTCGGCCGGGCGCTCGCCCGACACCAGCTGCCAGTCCTTGGCGACCGACTCGATGTCGTCGGGGAAGCGGTCGGCGTCCTGCAGCAGCAGGCCGCCCGACACCAGGCGCACGTCCATGCGCTCCTGCTGCCAGTCCTCGGGCAACTGCAGCAGGCGCAGGTTCTTCTTCGCCTTGAAGACCTCCAGCGCGGCCGGCTCGAACGAGGGGGCGACGATCACCTCGGTGAAGATGTCCTTGAGGTTCTCGGCCATCTTGAGCGTCACGGTGCCGTTCGCCGCGATCACGCCGCCGTAAGCCGACACGGGGTCGCACTCGTGCGCTCGCAGGTGCGCGCTGGCGATGGGGTCGAGCGCGTTGGGCGCCGTGACGGCGATGCCGCACGGGTTGGCGTGCTTGATGATCGCGACCGCCGGCTTGATCATGTCGAACGCGGCGCGCAGGGCGGCATCGGCGTCGACGTAGTTGTTGTACGACATCTCCTTGCCCTGCAGCTGCGTGGCCTGGGCGATGCCGTGGCCGCCGTTGCGCGTGTAGATGGCGGCGCGCTGGTGCGAGTTCTCGCCGTAGCGGAGCGTGGCCAGGCGCTCGGCCTTGATCGTCAGGTGTGCCGGCAGGTCCTGCGCGGTGAGCGTGCCCTCGGAGAACCACGTCGCGACGGCGCGGTCGTACTCGGCGGTGTGCGCGAACGCGCGCGCCGCGAGCTCGCGACGCTGCACGAGGCTCGTGCCGCCGGCGCGGACGGCCTCGATGACCGCCGGGTACGAGGAGGGCGAGGTGACGATCGCGACGTTGGCGAAGTTCTTGGCCGAGGCGCGCACCATCGCGGGGCCGCCGATGTCGATCTGCTCGACGACGTCGTCGCCCTGCGCGCCCGACGCCACGGTCTCGACGAACGGGTACAGGTTGACCACCACGAGCTCGAAGGGCGAGATGTCGAGGTCGGCGAGCTGACGCTCGTGGTCCTCGAGCCGCAGGTCGGCGAGGAGCCCCGCGTGCACGCCCGGGTGCAGCGTCTTGACGCGGCCGTCGAGCGACTCGGGGAAGCCGGTGACGCTCGACACGTCGGTGACGTCGTAGCCCGCCTCGCGCAGGAGCGACGCCGATCCGCCGGTCGACACGATCTCGACGCCGGCGGCCGCCAGCGCGGCGCCCAGCTCGAGCAGGTCGGTCTTGTCGCTCACCGACACGAGCGCACGGCGCACCGGGACGACGTCGCGCTGACGATAGAGGGCGGGGTCGTGGCTCGGTCCGGCCATGTCGGTTCTCCTCGAGGGGGTGGGGGTCAGAGCTGGGCGTTCGCGGACACCACCGCGAGATCGAGGTCGCCGGTCGCGACGCGGCGCACCACGTCGATGAGCAGACGGCGTTCGACGGGCTTGATGCGCTCGTGCAGGGCGTGCTCGTCGTCGCCGGGGAGCACGGGCACGCGCTCCTGGGCGAGGATCGGCCCCGAGTCGACCCCGTTGTCGACGATGATCACGCTGGCCCCGGTCTGGACGACCCCGGCGGCAAGCGCGTCGCGCACGCCGTGGGCGCCCGGGAACTCGGGCAGGTACGCCGGGTGGGTGTTGATGATGCGCGGCGACCACGCGTCGACGAGGTCGGCCGGCAGCAGGCGCATGAGTCCGCTCAGCACGACGAGGTCGGGCTGCCAGACCTTCAGCTGGTCGCCGAGCTCGGCGCCCCACTCCTCACGCGACGCAAATCGCGCGAACGGGACCATGAAGGTGGGGATGCCGTACTCCTCGGCGTGCGCGAAGCCCTCGGCCTCACGATCGGCGCCGACGACCACGATGCGGGCGGGGAACTCGGGATCGGCCGCCGCGTCGAGCAGAGCGCGCAGATTCGACCCTGTGCCCGAGATGAGGACGGCGACCGTAAGCACCCGATCAGTCTAGACGGGGCAGCTCGATCGGCTCGGTCACGGCATCGCCGCCCCGTCCGCGGTCCTTGGGGCCGCGGTCCCCCGCACCCTCGTCCGGTGTCGGCGCCGACGACGGACGCAGCCCGCTCCACGCCGCGGTGATCGCCGCGAGGTCGGCAGTGTCGTCGAGGTCGGGGATCCGTGGGGGCTCGGGTGCGGCATTCCGCTCTCCCGTCCGCTGCGGCAGCTCGTCCGGCGTCGCCCCGGCCGGCGACACCGTGCTTCCGTCGCCGCGCCCGCCGCCCCGGGCTCCCTCGGATCGGGCGACGGGCGCGAGCAGCAGGATCGCGGCGCCGATGAGCACCTCGATGCCGACGGCGAGCGCCACGGGCCCCGGCTGCGGCCCGAACTCCGCGAGGCGGCCGGGTCCGAGGGAGCCCGACGCGAGGAACGACAGCAGTGCGGCTGCTGCGGCGCTGACCACCGCGATGCCGAGAGCGATCGCGAAACGGGCGGCGATCGGCTCGTCGGCCCGCGGCTCCGGCTCGTCCTCGGGCTCAGGCTCCGGCTCGATGACCGGCGCCGATGCCAGCAGCCCCGACAGGGCGGCGGTCCTGCCGTCGTCGAACCGCGAGGTCGCGGGCTCTTCGCGCGTCGGGGGCTGCGGCATCCGCACCGCTCCTCGCCCGACGATCCGCGAGCGGACGATCCAGCCCGCGAGCGCCCCCAGCGCGACGGGCACCAGCGCCAGCAGCAGCAGCCACGTGGTGGTGGTATCGGGCACGACGCCGAGCAGCGGGATGCCGGGCACGACGCCGACCTGCGTGCCGGCGGGCGAGACGGCGGTTCCGGCGCCCACGGAGAAGCCGGGACCCGCGACGAACGACAGGCCCCACACGACCAGCGTCGGCAAGTAGGCGAGCTGCCCGAGGGTGATGACGGCCGAGCCCGCCGGATCGACGCCGGCGGCCTGGAACAGCGCGACGATCTGCCCGGACCGGATGAACAGCGCCACGGCGAGCAGCAGCGCACCGGCGCCCACGAGCCCCGTCACGACCACGGCCGCACCTCGCGCGACGAGCGCCGGCGCCCGGCCCCAGCCGTGCGGGCGCGCTTCGATCGCATCGCGCATCCGCGCGATCACGCCCGAGCCCGCCTCACGCCACTCCGTGACGACGGCGGCGCCCAGGGCCGGCACGGCGAAGACGAGGGTCGGCAGCACGATCGCCTGCCACAGCGTCACGCCCGCCACCGCGTTGGAGCCGGTGTACGCGACGCCGGTGGCCAGCGCCGCGAAGACCACGGTCGAGGTGGCGACACCCGTGAGCCACGCGTCGGCGTGCGACGCGCGGGCGCCGGAGCGGGCGGCGAACACCGCGGTGAACGTCGCGAATGCGAGCGGCGCGAGCGAGAGGACGAAGGATGCCGCGTCCGGGTCGATCCCCGTCGCCGCCAGGTACTCCGGCGGCAGCGTGACATGGAGCGGAACGAGGTTGCCGAACTGCCACACCGAAACGCCCGTCGGCCAGAGGACACCCCAGTCCGCGCCGCCGCCGAACCCGAACACCCACAGCAGGGCCAGCGGTGCAAGGGTCGCCGCAACGCCGACGGCCACCGCGATGGCGGCGTCGACGGCGGAGAGGAGGGCGACGATGAGGCGATGCATGCGCAGTCGACCCTACTTCGAGCCGCCCGGGGCCCGGTGTCACCCGCGCGGAGGGTGCAGGCATCCGTTCAGCGAATCCCCAGGTTGGTCGGCGAGCGACTAACGTTTTGGTCGGAGGTCCCCACAGATGAGCACAGACTCGCCCGCGCCCGAGAGCGTCACCGCAACCGATCCCACCCCCGAAGCCGAGGCTCCGGAGCCGAAGAACGGCCTCGACCGCTTCTTCGAGATCACCAAGCGTGGCTCGACGATCGGCACCGAGGTGCGCGGCGGTATCGTCACGTTCATCACGATGGCCTACATCGTGGTGCTGAACCCGATCATCCTCTCGTCCGGCACCGACGTCGCGGGCGACAACCTCGCGTTCCCGGCCGTCGCCGCGGTCACGGCGCTGACCGCCGGCGTCATGACGATCCTGTTCGGTCTCGTCGCCCGCCTGCCCTTCGCGTTCGCCGCCGGCCTGGGCATCAACTCGTTCCTCGCATTCAGCGTCGTCGGCCAGGTCACGTGGCCCGAGGCGATGGGCATGGTCGTCATCAACGGTGTCATCATCGTGCTGCTCGCGGCCACCGGCCTGCGACGGCTGATCTTCGACGCCGTCCCCTACGAGCTGAAGATCGCGATCACCGTCGGCATCGGCCTGTTCATCGCCTTCATCGGCTTCGTGGATGCCGGTTTCGTGACCGCGACCGGCCAGAACTCGCCGCCGGTCGGCCTCGGCATCGCCGGGTCCATCGCCACGATCCCGACGCTCGTCTTCGTCGTCACCCTGCTGCTCACCGGCATCCTCGTCACGCGCAAGGTGAAGGGCGCGCTGCTGATCGGCCTCGTCACGGGTACCGTGCTCGCCGTCATCATCGAAGCCATCTGGCACCTCGGTTCGGCCGTCGACAACCCCGGCGGCTGGGGTCTGTCGGTGCCCGCGCTGAACGGCAGCCTCTTCTCGCTCCCCGACCTGAGCCTCGTCGGCGATGTGAGCTTCGACTTCAGCAAGGTCGGCTTCCTGACCGTCACCATGCTCGTCTTCACGCTCGTGTTCACGAACTTCTTCGACGCGATGGGCACCATGACCGGTCTCTCCAAAGAAGCGGGGCTCGCCGACGCGAAGGGCAACTTCCCCCGTCTGAAGAGCGCGCTCGTCGTCGAGGGCGTCGGCGCCATCGCCGGTGGCCTCACGTCGGGCTCGTCGAACACCGTGTTCATCGAGTCGGGCTCCGGCATCGGCGAGGGCGCTCGCACCGGATTCGCGAACGTCATCACCGGTGTGCTGTTCCTGCTTGCGATGTTCCTCACCCCGCTCGCGCAGATCGTGCCGAGCGAGGTGGCCGCCGCCGCCCTGGTGATCGTCGGCGCCATGATGATGGCGCAGATCCGGGACCTCGACCTGAGCGACTTCTCGATCCTGCTGCCCGTGTTCCTCACGGTCGTCGTGATGCCGCTGACGTACTCGATCGCGAACGGCATCGGCGCGGGCTTCGTGGCCTGGGTCGTCATCCGATCGCTGTCGGGCAAGGCTCGCACGATCAGCCCGCTGCTGTGGGTCGTCGCCGCCGGCTTCGCGATCTACTTCGCCCGCGGACCGATCGAGCAGCTCCTGGCCGGCTGAGAGCCCCAGAGAACCGGAAGGGATGCCGGCGGCCTCGGCCGCCGACATCCCCTCGCATCTCTGGGTCAGCGCAGCGGCGTCCAGCCGAAGGGCAGCGGGCCGTCGGGGTCGGCGCGCTCGGCGTCGGCACGGGCCGACCAGCCCTGGGCGGCCGCGTCGCCGTCGAAGCCGCCGCGCGCAAGGCGGAAGCCGACGTCGTCGTGGTGCGAGCGCGGCGGGCCGCCGCGGCGCGTCGAGGCGCGCACGCTCCACGCGTCGTCGGCGAAGCCGCCGCCGCGGAAGACGCGGTAGTCGGCGTACCGGGCGGCGTCCAGCAGGTCCCAGCACCACTCCCACACGTTGCCGAGCGTGTCGAACAGGCCGTTCAGATTGGGGAGCCGTCCGCCGACCTCGGCCGGAGCGGTCAGGCCGTCGGCGCTGGTCCAGGCGATCTCCGCGAGCGGGCCATAGTGCGGGCCGGTCGACCCGGCGCGGCAGGCGTGCTCCCATTCCGCCTCGGTCGGCAGGCGGTAGCCGTCGGCGTCGACGTGCCACGTGACGTCCTCGCCGTCGAACGTGTAGGCGGGGTCGAGGCCCTCCCACTCCGACGCGGCGTTGCAGAAGCGGATCGCCCGCTGCCAGCTGACGTCGACGGCCGGGCGGCGCGGATGCCGGGCGGACTCCCCCAGCAGCTCGCCCAGCTGCTCCTGCGTGACGGCGTACACGCCGATCTCGTAGGGCTCGAGGTCGACGTCCCAGCGCACCTTGCGCCGCGCGTCGTGCAGCGTCACCGTCCCGCCCGCGATGCGGGCGAGCTCGATGTCGGTCACGCCTCGTGAGGCTCGAGCACGAAGACCGCGATCAGCCGGTCGGTCTTGGTCTGATAGTTCGCGTAGTCGGGCCACACAGCGGTCGCGCGCTCCCACCACTGCGCACGCTCGTCACCCGAGAGCTCGCGGGCGTCGTAGTCGCGCTTGACGTCGCCGTCCTGCAGCTCGACGTGCGGCTGACGGCGCATGTTCTCGGCCCACTTGGGCTCATCGGGCGAGCCGCCCTTCGAGGCGACGACGGCGTACCGCCCGTCGTGCTCCACACGCATGAGCGCGGTCTTGCGCAGTGCGCCGGTCTTCGCGCCGACGGTCGTCAGCACGATGATCGGCACGCCCCTCAGGGTGTTCGCCTTGGCGCCGTCGGACGCCTCGAACGCCTCGGCCTGCTTGCGCGCCCAGTCGGCGGTGGACGGCTTGTACTCCCCGGTCAGCGGCATGACACCAGCCTAAGGTCCCCGAAACCGACGAGGGGTGGATGCCGCGGCCCTGGGCCGTGGCATCCACCCCTCGATCCGGGTCTTACAGGCCCGCGATGATCTCGCGCATCAGCGCAGCGGTCTCGGACGGCGTCTTGCCGACCTTGACGCCTGCGGCCTCGAGGGCCTCCTTCTTGGCCTGCGCCGTGCCCGCCGAGCCCGAGACGATGGCGCCGGCGTGGCCCATCGTCTTGCCCTCGGGGGCGGTGAAGCCCGCGACGTAGCCGACGACCGGCTTGGTCACGTTCGCCTTGATGAAGTCGGCCGCGCGCTCCTCGGCGTCGCCGCCGATCTCGCCGATCATGACGATCGCCTTGGTCTCGGGGTCGGCCTCGAACGCGGCGAGCGCGTCGATGTGCGTGGTGCCGATGATCGGGTCGCCGCCGATGCCGATGGCCGTCGAGAAGCCGATCTCGCGCAGCTCGTACATCATCTGGTAGGTCAGGGTGCCCGACTTCGACACGAGGCCGATCGGTCCCTTGCCGGTGATGTTGGCGGGCGTGATGCCGACCAGCGACTCGCCGGGCGTGATGATGCCGGGGCAGTTCGGGCCGATGATGCGGGTCTTGTCACCCTTCGACTGCGCGTACGCCCACGCCTCTGCGGTGTCGCCGACGGGCACGCCCTCGGTGATCACGACGAGGAGGGGGATCTCGGCGTCGATGGCCTCGACCATGGCGTCCTTCGTGAACGCCGGCGGCACGAACGCGATCGACACGTCGGCGCCCGTGGCGGCGATGGCCTCTTCGACCGAGGCGAAGACGGGCAGCTCGACGGGGTTGCCGTCGGCGTCGGTGTGCAGGACCGTGGTGCCGGCCTTGCGGGCGTTCACGCCGCCGACGACCTGCGTGCCGGCCTTCAGCATGAGAGCGGTGTGCTTGGTGCCCTCGCCGCCGGTGATGCCCTGGACGATGACCTTGGAGTCCTTGTTGAGGAAGATCGACATGTCTGTTCTTTCCTAGTTCCGGATGCTGGGGGTCAGGCGTTGGCGAGCTCGGCGGCCTTGTCGGCGCCCTCGTCCATCGTCTCGGCCAGGGTCACGAGCGGGTGGTTCGCGTCGCGCAGGATGGCGCGGCCCTCTTCGACCTTGTTGCCGTCGAGGCGGACGACCAGCGGCTTCGAGGCGGAGGAGCCGAGCTCGGCGAGCGCGCCGACGATGCCCTTGGCGACCGCGTCGCACGCGGTGATGCCGCCGAACACGTTGACGAACACGCTCTTGACCTGCGGGTCGCCCAGGATGACGTCGAGGCCCGCGGCCATGACCTCGGCCGAGGCGCCGCCGCCGATGTCGAGGAAGTTGGCGGGCTTCACGCCGCCGTGGTTCTCACCGGCGTAGGCGACGACGTCGAGCGTCGACATGACCAGGCCCGCACCGTTGCCGATGACGCCGACCTCGCCGTCGAGCTTGACGTAGTTGAGGTCGTTCGCCTTGGCCTTGGCCTCGAGCGGGTCGGCCGCGGCCTTGTCTTCGAGCAGCTCGTGGCCCGGGTGACGGAAGTCGGCGTTCTCGTCGAGCGAGACCTTGCCGTCGAGGGCGATGATGTCGCCCTCCTCGGTCAGGACGAGGGGGTTCACCTCGACGAGCGTGGCGTCCTCGCCCTTGTACACGTTGAAGAGCTTGACGAAGACGTCGCTCACCTTGTCGACGAGGTCCTCGCCGAAGCCGGCGGCCTGAGCGATCTCGACGGCCTTCTGCTTGTCGATGCCCTGCAGTGGGTCGACGGCGATGCGCGCGAGGGCCTCGGGGCGCTCGACGGCGAGCTCCTCGATCTCCATGCCGCCCTCGACCGACGCGAGCGACAGGTAGGAGCGGTTGGCGCGATCGAGCAGCACCGAGAAGTAGTACTCCTTGTCGATGCGGGCGCCCTGGGCGACCATCACGCGCTTGACGACGTGGCCCTTGATGTCGAGGCCAAGGATCGCCTTCGCCGCCTCGTACGCCTCGTCGGGCGTCTTGGCGACCTTCACGCCGCCGGCCTTGCCGCGACCGCCGGTCTTGACCTGGGCCTTGACGACGACGACACCGCCGATCTTCTCGGCTGCGGCACGCACCTCCTCCGGCGTGTCCGCGACGATGCCGGCGAGCACCGGCACCTCGTACTTCTCGAAAAGGTCTCGTGCCTGGTACTCGTACAGATCCACAGTTGTTTCCTTCGCAGGTGGCGAATGGGGTGGGGACGACGCTCAAAAGCGTCTCGACGTCGAGATATCGACCAGTCCCCCAGCCTACTACCGCTTGCTGTCCGGTTCTGACGGGAGCGACGCGCCGCCGCGGCTCACGGGTGAACGTCGACGTCGTCGACCTCTTCGCCGGGCACGCGTGGCAGACGTGCCAGGTCGCACAGCGCGGGTCCCTCGATGCGCTGCCCGTCGGCGGTGAACCGCGACGCGTGCAGCGGGCAGTCCCACGACAGGTCGGCGTCGTTCCACCGCAGCACGCCGCCGAGGTGGGGACAGACCGCGCTCACCGCTCGGGTGCGGCCGTCGACCGTCGAGATGCCGACCGGATGCCCGCCGCGGCTGGCCACCACGCCTTCGCCGTCGGCCGGGCGGCGGACCGGCGTGGGGATCGTCTGGGCGCCGATCCATCCGGATGCCGCCTCCCAGCCGACGCGGAGATTCTCGACGCCGCCGCGGGCGAGGTCGGCGGGCACGGTGAAGCGCGTCGAGATCACGTTCATCCAGTCGGGTCGCTCGCGATGCGGGACCTTGCCGATCTCGGCGGTGATGCGCTGCGCCGCCGCGGGCGCGTTCGACAGGCCCCACTTGGCATACCCGGTGGCGAAGCGGATGCGGCCGAGCCCACGGGGCATAGCGCCGACGAACGGGACGAGGTCGTGCGACTGGTAGTCCTGGGCCGACCACGAGGCGACGGGCGCGGCATCCGGGAAGTGCTCCTGCGTCCACGCCACCAGGTCGTCGATCTCGGCGCGGACCGACGTCACCCGCCCGACCGCGAACCCGTCCCCGCCCACGATGAGACCGGCCGAGTCGGCCGGGCCGTCCGCCGCGGTCACCGACCGCACCGACTTGGTGCGCCCGTCGACCGAGATGAACAGGCCCGACGGCATCGGACCGTCTGTCTGGAACGCGACGCACGACGAGCGCAGCCCGCGCACCTTGGCGAAGTACAGCCCGCGGTCGATGATGGGCGTCGCCGTGGCGACCACCACCTGCGTCGCGGTGGCGTAGCCGGCGATCGTCTCGACCGCTGCCCTGGGCACCGCGTGCACCCGCGTGACCCGCACCCCGGTGTGCAGCACGCCGCCGACGCGGAGGAACTCCCGCGCCAGCGCCACCAGCAGCCGCTGCGGGTCGATCGCCACCTGGTCGTCGAGGGCGACCGCGTCGAAGACGGGGAACGGCACCTGCGCGAGATCGTCCGCCGCTGCGCGCCGCACCGGGAGCCCGGCCTCTTCCGCGGCGCGCAGCTCCGCCTCGACGCATTCGGCGCCCTCGCGGGTCTGCGCGTACGAGTAGGCGGTGCGACGCGAGTACGGCACCCCGAGCTCGTCCGCGATCCCCGTCAGCCACCGCGCGCCGTCGAGGTTCGCCTCGACGTAGGCCCGCACGAGGCGCGCCGGGTGGTGGCGGCGCAGACTCGATAGGACGGAGCCCTGCAGCACGGTCAGCTTGCCGGTGTTCGCGCCGGAGGCGAGCTCGCCCACCTCGCCCGCCTCGATGACGGCGACGTCCTTGCCGTCGCGGCGCAGCATGAGGGCGGTGGCGAGCCCCGTGAGCCCGGCCCCGACGACCAGCACGTCGCGGCGGCGCCCGGGTTCGAAGGGGGTGCCGCTCACACGGTCGGCGTTGCGCTTCCAGATCGGCGTCATTGCCTCACTCAAGTCACCCGCGCGCGCCGCGTCGACCCGCTTGACACCGCGCCCGCGCTGAGGTGGCATGCGCATCGACACGCTCCACCGGCGCCCGCACTCCTCGGACTAGGCTCTCCTCAAGATGACCGACACCGCCTCCGCCCAGGGCCTCTCCGCCGCCCAGGCCGCTTCGCGTGCCGCCGTGGTGGCCGCGGCGCTGGAGCTGTTCGCCGAGCAGGGTTTCGATCAGACCTCCGTCGAGCAGATCGCGCAGGCCGCGGGCGTCTCGCGCTCGACGTTCTTCCGCCAGTTCGGCGGCAAGGACGACGTGGTCTTCACCGACCACGAAGAGCTGCTCGACATGCTGCGCGACTTCCTGTCGCAGCAGCATCGCGATCCGTGGGCGGCCGTGTGCGAGGCATCCATCCTCGTCTACGCGCATTTCGCCGCCGACCCCGAGCTCGCCCGCCGCCGCTATCAGGTGGTGCGCCAGGTGCCGGCGCTGCGCGACCGCGAGATCGTCACCGTGTTCCGCTACGAGCGGCTGTTCGACGAGTACCTGCGCGCGTCGCTCCCCGGGCTCGACCCGCTCGACGCCGTCGGATTCGCGGCGCTCGTGACCGCCGTGCACAACCATGTGCTGCGCCGCCTCATCCGCAGCCCCAAGAAGGTGCCGGTCTCGGTGCTGCGCGCGGCGCTCGACGACGCGCGCCGCCGCTTCGGCGTGCTGCCCGGTGACGACGCGGCCCCGAGCGGCGACGACGTCGTCGTCGCGGTGTTCCCGCGCTCGACCCCCACCGCCGAGCTGGCGCGCCTGCTGCGCGAGCAGCTCGACGCCTGACACCGCAGGTCGGTCCACCGCAGGCGAGCGGCCGCCTTCGGATGCCGGCATGCCGTCCGAACGGCGGATCCGTCCCACATGTCACGAGCATACCGCGCGGTCGGTATGCTGGCTTCACCCGCGACGCGCGGCGCATCACGACGAGGAGGTCGGATGAAGATCACCGGAGCCGTGCTCGAGGTCTCGGGCGCAGAGGCGCCGTTCGCGGCATCGCGCCCGTTCACCGTCGGCGAGCTCGACCTGGACCCGCCCAGGAGCGGCGAGCTGCTCGTGCGCATCGAGGCTGCCGGCGTCTGCCATTCAGACCTCAGCGTGGTCGACGGCAACCGCGTACGGCCGGTCCCGATGCTGCTCGGCCACGAGGCCGCCGGCGTCGTCGAGCAGGCCGGCGACGGTGTGGACGACATCGCGCCCGGCGACCGCGTCGTGATGACGTTCCTCCCGCGCTGCGGGGAATGCGAGGGATGCCGCACCGATGGCCGGCTGCCGTGCGTGCCGGGGTCGGCGTCGAACACCGCGGGCACGCTGCTCGGGGGCGGCATCCGCCTGCACCGCTCCGGCAGGGGCGCCGGAAGCCCCGCCCAGGACGTGCACCACCACCTCGGCGTCTCGGCGTTCGCGACCCACGCCGTCGTGAACCGCGCCTCGGTGGTGCCCGTCGACCCCGACGTCCCGCCCGAGATCGCCGCGCTGCTCGGCTGCGCGGTGCTCACCGGCGGCGGCGGCGTCATCAACGCCGGTCGCCCGGCTCCGGGCGACCGCGTCGTCGTGGTCGGGCTCGGCGGCGTCGGCATGGCCGCCCTGCTGGTCGCCACGGCCCTCGGTCACGAGGTCGTCGGCGTCGACGCCGTGCCTGCGAAGCTCGCCATGGCGCGGGAGTGTGGGGCGGTCGACGCGCTGACGCCGGCCGACGCCCTGGACCGCGGCATCCGCGCCCCGCTCGTCGTCGAGGCCGCAGGCGCGGCGCGCGCCTTCGAGACCGCGCTCGAGCTCACCGCGCCCGGTGGGACGACGGTGACGGTCGGGCTCCCCGCCCCCGACGCTCGGGCGAGCGTCTCGCCCCTCGTGCTGACGGCGCAGGCGCGCACCATCGTGGGCAGCTACCTCGGCTCGGCGGTGCCCCGCAGAGACATCCCGCGCTATGTCGACCTGTGGCGCGCCGGGCGCCTTCCGCTGGAACGGCTCGTCTCGTCGCGCATCGCCTTGGACGACCTCGACGCCGCCATGGACCGGCTCGCCGCAGGCGGCGAGCTGCGCCAGCTCATCACGTTCTGACCGCCCCATCGAGAGGAATCCCCCATGACCAGAACCGCCATCGTCACCGGTGCCGCGCGCGGCATCGGCGCCGCGACCGCCCGCCGCCTGGCGGACGACGGCCACGCCGTCGCCGTGCTCGATCTCGACGAATCCGCCTGCGCCGACACGGTCGGCTCGATCTCGGATGCCGGCGGCCGGGCCCTCGCCGTCGGCGCGAACGTCGCCGACGCGGCGTCGGTCGAGCGCGCCGTCGCCCGCGTCGCCGACGAGCTCGGCGCACCCACGATCCTCGTCAACAACGCAGGGATCCTGCGGGACAACCTGCTGTTCAAGATGACGGAGGACGACTGGGACGCCGTCCTCGCCGTGCACCTGCGGGGGGCGTTCCTGATGTCGCGCGCGGTGCAGGAGCATCAGGTGAAGGCCGGGTGGGGGCGCATCGTGAACCTGTCGAGCACCTCCGCGCTCGGCAACCGCGGTCAGGCCAACTACGCCGCCGCCAAGGCGGGCATGCAGGGCTTCACGAAGACCCTCGCGATCGAGCTCGGCCGGTTCGGCGTGACCGCCAACGCCATCGCCCCCGGGTTCATCGTGACCGATATGACACGGGCGACCGCGGAACGCGTCGGGGTGCCGTTCGAGGACTTCATCGCCCACGCGGCCGCCGAGATCCCCGTGCAGCGCGCAGGCCACCCCGACGACATCGCGGCGGCGGCCTCGTTCTTCTGCTCCGACGAGGCCGGCTTCGTGTCGGGCCAGGTGCTGTACGTCGCGGGCGGTCCACGCGCATGAGCATCAGCGCCGCGTCCCCCGCCGCACTGCCCGATTCCGTCGGCGCCGTGGCGACGGGCGACTGGTTCGAGATCGACCAGGACCGCATCGCCGCGTTCGCCGACGCGACCGAGGACTGGCAGTGGATCCACCTCGACGCCGACCGCGCGGCCGCCGGGCCCTTCGGCGCCACGATCGCGCACGGCTACCTCACGCTGTCGCTGCTGCCGCGGCTCACCGCGGGCCTCCTCACCGTCGACGGCACGGCGATGGTCGTCAACTACGGACTCGACCGGGTGCGCTTCCTTCAGCCGGTGACGGCCGGCTCCCGCGTGCGTGCCGTGACCGAGCTGTCGTCGGCCGAGCCTTCACCGCAGGGGTGGCGGGCCGGCCTGCGCACGACCGTCGAGATCGAGGGAGCCTCGCGCCCGGCGCTCGTGGCAGAGACGGTCGCGCTGTTCGTGCCCGAGACCTGAGCGAGGGGGATGCCTGCGGCCTCGGCCGCCGGCATCCTTCACGACGCGTCCGCCGCGCTCAGCGTGTCGCGGATCGCGGGGGTGAGCTCGCTCGCGAGGTCGCGGGCGAGGAAGCCGAGCCCGACGCGCTCGGTGAGTCGCGCACCGGCCCGCGCGTGCGCCCACGCGCCCCACACCGCCGCGCGCTCCAGCGGGGCGCCGCGCGCCGCGAACCCGGCGATGGCGCCTGCCAGCACGTCGCCGCTCCCCGAGGTGCCGAGCCCGCCGCCGCCCTCGCGCACGCGCCAGGCGCCGCCGCCGGGCGCCGCCACGAGGCCGTAGCAGTTGACGACCGCGGCGAATCGCTCGGAGATCTCGCGCACGTCCGACTCGTCGCCCGCCGGGTCGTCGCGACCGAGGAGGATGCCTGCCTCGTCCTTGTTGGGGCTGAGGATGACGGCATCCGGCAGCAGCCCGCGGTCGATGTCGGGCAGCACGCCGAGCGCGTACGCGTCGAGCACGACGCACCGCGGTCGGGCCGCGGCGACCGCGAGGAGCGTGGCACGCGTCTCGGCAGGATCGTCGAATCCGGGGCCGACGAGGACCGCATCGGCCGTCGCGACGCGCCCGGCGAGGCGTTCGTCGAGGGCATCGTCGGCGTTCTCCGGCAGCGCGAAGACGCCCGCTTCGGGGAGCGCGACACCCACCTGCGCGTCGATCGACCGGGGCACCGCGAGTCCCACGCGGCCGGCGCCGACGCGCAGCGCCGCCTCGCCGGCGAGGAGCGCCGCCCCGGGCGAGCTGCGCGAGCCTCCGACGACGATGACGTCCCCGCGCGTCTTCTTCGACTCGCCGGCGCTCGGCAGACCCCACGCGCGCAGCAGAGCGGGCGTGACGTGCTCAGCGCGGCTCGACATCGGGGCTTCCCGGGTGCGCGGTGACGTCGGCGCCCTCGCGGCGCAGGTGCGCGACGTCGGAGAAGGTCGCGAGCTTCCAGCCGTCCTCGGCACGGGTGAGGTGCGTCACGGAGGCGTTGAGCACGGTGTGATCGGTCGCGAAGTCCAGCAGCTCGGTCTCACCCATCGGCAGCAGCACGTACAGGACGAGCATCACCACGGCGTCGTGTGCCACGAGCAGCGCGCGCTCCTCGGGTCCGTCCAGCGCATCGCGCAGGAACGAGCGCAGGCGCAGGGCGACATCGGCCCAGGACTCGCCGCCGGGCGGCCGGTGGTAGAACTTGCCGAGATGCCTCCGGCGCGCCATCTCGTCGGGATGCCGGCGCTCGACGCCGTGCCGGGTGAGCAGGTCGAGCACACCGAGCTCGCGATCGCGGATGCGCTCGTCGACGACGACGGCCGCGGTGCCAGGTCCCTCGGCGCCCAGCGCGATGTCGAGCGTCTCACGCGCCCTCGCGTAGGGCGACACCCAGTAGGCGTCGAGCCCGCCGCGATGCGCGGTGAGCCATTCGCCGAGTGCGAGCGCCTGCTCCCGGCCGGTGCTCGACAGCGGCACGTCCGCGTCGCGGACGTCGAGCGGGATGACGTCGAGACCCTCCGCCTCGGCCCGCGACGCCGCGACGTTGCCGATGCTCTCGCCGTGCCGGGCGAGCCAGAGCTCCGTGACTGCCATGGCGCCAGGCTAGTGACCCCGCTTCGTGCGCGGCCGACGGTTGACAACGGCGCCGTCGTGCCCCAGCGGCCGGACCGGGCTACACGCGCTCGAGCACCATCGCCATCCCCTGACCGCCGCCGACGCACATCGTCTCGAGGCCGTAGCGGCCGCCGGTGACGGCCAGGCCGTTGATGAGCGTCGACGTGATGCGGGCGCCGGTCATGCCGAACGGATGCCCCACCGCGATCGCTCCGCCGTGCACGTTGAGCCGGTCGGGATCCACGCCGAGCTCTTGCGCCGACGGGATCACCTGCGCGGCGAACGCCTCGTTGATCTCGACGAGGTCCATGTCGTCGATCGACAGGTCGGCGCGCGCGAGCGCCCGGCGCGACGCCTCGACCGGCCCGAGCCCCATGATCTCGGGCGACAGGCCCGAGACGCCGGTCGAGACGATGCGGGCGAGCGGCTGCAGTCCCAGTTCGTCCACGACGCGGTCCGACACCACCACGACGGCGGCCGCACCGTCGTTGAGCGGACAGCAGTTGCCTGCCGTGACTGTGCCGTCCGGGCGGAACACCGGGTCCAGCCCGGCGAGAGCCTCGACGGTGACGCCCGCCCGCGGACCGTCGTCGGCCGACACGACGGTGCCGTCCGCGAGAGTCACCGGGGTGATGTCGCGGGCCCAGAAGCCCGAGGCGATCGCGGCCTCGGCCCGCTGCTGCGAGCGCGCCGCGAAGGCATCCTGCTCGCCGCGCGAGATGCCGCGCAGCTGCGCCACGTTCTCGGCGGTCTGTCCCATCGCGATGTACGGGTCGGGAAGCGCACCGTCGTCGCGCGGGTCGCTCCACGTCGGCGCGCGGACCTCGGCCCGGGCGGCGGTGCGTGCGTTCGACGCCGCGAAGGCCGGGTTGACGGCGCCGGGGACGTCGGAGGCGCCCGCCCCGTACCGCGACACCGTCTCGACCCCGGCCGACACGAACACGTCGCCCTCACCGGCCTTGATGGCGTGGAAGGCCATGCGCGTGGTCTGCAGCGATGACGAGCAGTACCGGTTGACGGTCGCGCCCGGCACCGCGTCCAGTCCTGCCAGCACCGCGACGATGCGCGCGAGATTGAAGCCCTGCTCGCCCGCGGGCTGGCCGCAGCCGACGAGCAGGTCGTCGATGCGTGCGGGGTCGAGGCCCGGCAGCAGGTCGAGCGCGGCGCGCACCATGCGCGCCGCGAGGTCGTCGGGCCGCACGTCGACGAGCGATCCCTTGCGCGCACGCCCGATCGGCGAGCGCGCGGTGGCCACGATGTAGGCCTCGGTCATGGTGCTCCGTTCCTTCTGATCCGCCGTCGGGCGACGGCGTCGCCTTCGCGGTGGATGCCGCACTCAGACGAACGCGGCGATCCCGGTGATGGCGCGTCCGACGATGAGCGAGTTCATGTCGTAGGTGCCCTCGAAGGTGTAGACCGCCTCGGCGTCGGCGAAGTAGCGGGCGATGCCGTACCCCGCCGGAATGCCCAGCTGCTCCTGCCCGCCCAACTGCACGCCGTTGCCGCCGCAGATCTCGCGGCACAGCGCCACCGTCTCGCGCACGCGGGCGCTCACGAACGCCTTGGCCATCGCCGAATGGTGGTCCTGCTGCTCGCCGGCATCCTGCAGCTGCGACACCCGCACACACATCCCGATGCACGCCGTGATGTTCGCGAGCGCGTCGGCGAGTTTCTGCTGCACGAGCTGGAACGACGCGATCGGCTTGCCGAACTGCACGCGCGCCTTGGCGTAGGCCACGGCGCACTCGTAGGCGCCCACCGCGACGCCGAGCGCCTGCCACGCCACCTGCGCGCGAGTCAGGCGCAGCACCACGGCGAGGTCTCGGAAGCCGTCGATCCGCTGCAGCCGGTCGGCCTCGGGCACCACGACATCGTGCAGCACGATGTCGGCGTTCTCGACCGTGCGCAACGACTGCTTGCGCTCGATCTTGGTCGCGGTGAACCCCGGCGTGGGAGTGCGCACCAGGAACCCCTTGACCTGTTCGTCGGCCACGTCCCGGGCCCAGATGACGACCAGGTCGGCGAACGCGCCGTTGCCGATCCAGCGTTTGGCGCCGTTGAGCACCCACTCCCCCGCTCCGTCGGCGCGCGTACGCCGTTCGGCGGTGGTCTCCAGCCCCTTCGCGGTGTCGGAGCCGTGACCGGGCTCGGTGAGGCCGAAGCACGCGATCTGCTCGCCGCGGGCGAGCACCGGCAGCCACTCCGCGCGCTGCGCGTCGGAGCCGCCGACGGCGATGGAGGTCATGGCGAGTCCGCTGTGCACGCCGATGAAGGTCGCCGTCGAGGGATCCGCGCGCGAGATCTCCATCGCCACCCAGCCGCGGAAGACGTTGCTGTTCTCGAACTCGCGGGTCTCGGCGAAAGCGTTCCCGTAGAGCCCCAGCTCCGCGATGCGCGGCACGAGGTGCCGCGGGCTCTCGGCGCGGTCCCAGTGGTCGTCGGCGAACGGGCGCACCTCGGTGTCGAGGAAGGCCCGGATCTCGCGCAGCGCGCGCTGCTCGGCATCCGTCAGCAGAGTCTGGAAGCCGTAGAAGTCCGCGTCGAGCACGTCGGCGGGCGCTGCGGCGGCGTCGGGCGCGGCTGTGCCGGGGGCGGGGGTCAAGGTGAACGTCATCGTGTCTCCTCGGTGAGTGGGTCGTGCGTGTGGGTCGTGCGAACGAGTATGCAACACTTTCGAATATGTTGCACGCCGATTGCTGATCGCGGGTAGAGTTCCGGCATGACCCGGACGGCGACCGACACCGGCCGCGCCACGATTGCGACGGTGGGGACGGATGCCGCCCCCTCGTGGCTCTCGGAGCGCCTGGCCGACGGCATCCATTCCGACGCGCAGCGCGCGTTCGACACCGCGCGCGAGACCTTCATCGCGGGCCGGCGGCTCGACATGACGGCGCTGGCCGCGACGCTCGGCGTGGATCGCACGTCGCTGTTCCGCTGGGTCGGCAATCGCGATGCGCTGCTCGGAGAGGTGCTGTGGTCGCTCGCGATCCCGACGCTCGTGCAGGCCGAGCACGCTGCCGCCGAGGCGAAGGGGGCGCAGCGCATCGCCGCGATCCTCACGCGCTTCGTCGACGACCTCAACACGGCCGACTACTTCCGCTCGTTCCTGCGCCGGGAGCCGGCGCGCGCCCTGCGCCTGCTCACGACGAAGGAGAGCCAGATCCAGCGGCGCTACGTGGCGACGGCCGAATGGCTCGTGCGTCGCGACCTGGGCGACGAGCCGCTGGGCGGCGCCATCGCGCCCGCCGACCTCGCCTACATCCTGGTGCGTCTGTCGGAGTCGTTCACGTACGCCGACCTGATCTCGGGCGACGTGCCCAGCGCCGAGCGGGCGGGCGTCGCGTTCCGCCTGCTGCTGCGGGCGGACGCCTGATGCCCGCGTTCGCGCTGCGGGAGCCCTTCGCGACGCGCTGGAACGACAACGACCAGTACGGCCACCTGAACAACACGGTGTACTACGCCGCCATGGACACCGCCGTGAACGCGTTCATGATCCGCGAGGGCGGCCTGGACCCCGCGGCCGGCGGCACCATCGCGCTGTGCGCGGCGTCGTCATGCGAGTTCCACGCCTCGGCAGGCTTCCCCGAGCCGCTCGAGGTCGGCATCGGCGTCGAACGGCTGGGAACAACGAGCCTCACGTGGGCGCTCGCGATCCTCCGGGCCGGAACCGACGACGAGATCGCCACCGGCCGCTTCGTGCACGTGTTCGTGGATGCCGCGACGCGCCGCCCCACGGCGGTGCCGGCATCCATCCGCTCCGCGCTGGAGGCGCACGCGCTCTGACCCCGCACGGAATCGCGAAAGGGTAGATTCTCGCCGCCCACGACCGGCGAAGATCTACCCTTTCGCGATTCCGTGGGACGGCGTGCGCAACAAACCGACCATCCGGTATGCTTCTGTCCACGGCCCGCAGACGGGACGTGGAGAGAGTCGACGATGACTGCAGTTCCGGGAATGGATGCCGCCGCCCTGACCGCCTGGCTGGCCGAGGCCCACCCCGACCTGGCCCGGGGCGCGCTGAGCGCCAGCGTCATCGCGGGCGGACGCAGCAACCTCACGTACGCCGTCGACGGTGCCACGATCCCGCTCATCGTCCGGCGCCCGCCGCTCGGTCACGTGCTGTCGAGCGCGCACGACATGCGGCGCGAGCACCGCGTGATCTCCGCCCTCTCGGGCACGGCGGTGCCCGTCCCCCGGGCGATCGACATCGTCGACGACACCGCCGACGCCCGCATCACCGGAACCGTGTTCTTCGTGATGGAGCGCGCCCCCGGACGCGTCCTCGCCCATCGGGAGCAGAACGACACCTACTCGCCCGACGCGCTGCGCCGGCTGAGCCTGAACCTCGCCAGGCACCTCGCCGACCTGCACGCCGTCGATCCCGCCGAGGTCGGCCTGGGCGACTTCGGCCGCCCCGACGGCTACCTCGACCGCCAGCTCACCACGTGGCGCCGGCAGCTGGACGCGTCGCGCTCCCGCGAGACGCCGCAGCTCGACGCTCTGCAGGCGAGCCTGGCGGGCGGCGTCCCCCGGTCCACGCGCACCGGGATCGTGCACGGCGACTACCGCCTCGACAACGCGCTCGTCGTCGACGCCCCCGACGGCCCGCAGGTCTCGGCGATCCTCGACTGGGAGATGGCGACGCTCGGCGACCCGCTCGTCGACCTCGGGATCCTCGCCCTGTACTGGAACATCGCAGACCTGCCCGGCGGAGCCGGCGCGGTGCCCAGCGCCGTCGACCCCGCCGCAGGCTACGCGACCTTCGACGAGCTCGTCGACACGTACGCCGAGCACGCACGGATCGCGGTGCCGGACCTGCGGTGGTACCGCGCGTTCGCGGCGTACAAGCTCGCCGTGATCCTCGAGGGCATCCACTTCCGCTACCAGGCGGGCGCCACCGTCGGCGAGGGGTTCGAGCGCATGGGCGCCCTCGTCGAACCGCTCGCCGAGCTCGGGCGCGGCACCCTCGACGCCCGCACGCCCGATCCCCGCACGCCCGATCCCCGCACGCCTGATTCCCGCACGGAGGTGCACTGATGGACTTCGCTCCGGACGCCACGGCCAAGGACTACACCGACCGTGCCCGTGCCTTCGTCGACGAGCTCGCACTGCCCGCCGAACCCGTGCTCGATGCGCAGCTGACCGCCACGCCCGACGAGTGGGGTGTGAGGCCGATCGTGCGCGAGCTGCAGGACCGGGCCCGTCGGCAAGGACTGTGGAACCTCTTCCTCCCCGGCGAGCGCGGCGCCGGCCTGAGCAACCTCCAGTACGCACCCGTCGCCGAGGTCACCGGCTGGAGCCCTCGCCTGGCGCCGTCCGCATTCAACTGCGCCGCTCCCGACACCGGGAACATGGAGGTGCTGAACGATTTCGGCACCCCCGCGCAGCAGGAGCAGTGGCTGGAGCCGCTGCTGGAAGCCCGCATCCGGTCTGCGTTCTGCATGACCGAGCCGGACGTCGCCTCCTCCGATGCCACCAACATCGGCACGCGCATCCGCCGCGACGGCGATCACTTCGTGATCACCGGACGCAAGTGGTGGTCGACAGGCGCGATGAACCCGGACGCGGCGATCTTCATCGTGATGGGCAAGACCGACCCCGATGCCGCGCGGCACCGCCAGCAGTCGATGATCCTCGTGCCCCGCGACACGCCGGGTGTGCGCGTCGTGCGTCCCCTCACCGTGTTCGGCTACGACGATCGCGACCACGGCGGGCACGCCGAGGTCGCCTTCGATGACGTGCGCGTGCCGGCGGGCAACCTCATCGCGGGAGAAGGCGAGGGCTTCGCGATCGCGCAGGCGCGCCTGGGCCCCGGCCGCATCCACCACTGCATGCGCGCGCTCGGGATGGGCGAACGGGCGCTGGCGCTGATGACGGCGCGTGCGGCGGAACGGCACGCGTTCGGCCGCAGCCTCGCCGAGCAGGGCGTGATCCGGGAATGGATCGCCGAGGCGCGCATCCAGCTGGAGGCGCTGCGCCTGCTCGTGCTCAAGACCGCATGGCTCATGGACACCGTCGGCAACCGCCACGCGATGACCGAGATCCAGGCCATCAAGATCGCCGTCCCCCGCGCGGTGCAGCAGATCATCGACCGCGCGATCCAGGTCCACGGCGGAGCCGGCGTCTCGTCCGACACCCCGCTGGCCGAGCTGTATGCCGGCATCCGGTCCCTGCGCATCGCCGACGGGCCCGACGAGGTGCACCTGGCGAGCCTCGGGCGCGCACAGCTGCGCGACCGGTGAACGGGCGCCGCCGGCATCCATCCTCTGAGAGCCACCTGCCCGACGTCGAAGGAGACGACATGCCCCACCCGCACGATCCCGCCGTGGACGGGCCCGGGTTCGCGACGATGTCGGTCGCGAGCATCCTGGCCGAATCCGCCGTCAGGCACCCCGATCGCATCGCGTTCCACTTCGCCGGCGGCACCACGAGCTACTGCGAGCTGTGGGAGCAGACCCGCGCGTACGCGGGCGCGCTGCGGGACCGCGGCATCGGGCGCGGCGACCGCGTCGCGATGCTCGTGCCGAACGTGCCGGACTTCGCACGCGTGTACTACGCGGTGCTGGCGCTGGGGGCGATCGTCGTGCCCGTGCACCTGCTCTTCAAGGCGGACGAGATCACCCACGTGCTGCGCGACGCCGAGGCCGACCTGCTGATCGTCGCGGCACCGCTGCTCGCCGAGGCCGCACCCGCGGCGGCCGCGGCCGGAGTGCCGCTGGTCACCGTGCTGCTGCCGGATTCGTCGGATGCCGGGCTGCCGCGGCTGGAGGCGGACGCCGCCGCCGCGACGCCCATCCAGCGGCACGCGCAGGTGGGCCCGTTGGATGCCGCCACGATCCTGTACACCAGCGGCACCACCGGCACGCCCAAGGGCGCCGTCGGATCGCACCTGTCGATCATCGAGCAGGTGCACACCACCCTCATCGACGCGTTCGACCTGCGCTCCGACGACATCGTGTTCGGCGGGCTGCCGCTGTTCCACACGTTCGGCCAGACGGCGGTCATGAACATCGCGCTGCGGGTCGGGGCATCCGTCGTGCTGCTCCCCCGCTTCGACGCCGACGAGGCGCTCGCCCTCATGGGCGAGCTCGGCGCGACGGTCTTCACGGCGGTGCCGACGATGTACGTCGGCATGCTCGAAGCCGCACGTCGCACGGCCGTCCGCCCTCCGCTGCGCTACGCGGTCTCGGGCGGGGCTGCGCTGCCCGTCGCGGTACTCGAGGCGTTCCGCGACGCGTTCGGCGCCGACGTGCACGAGGGGTACGGCCTCACCGAGACGGCGCCGACCGTCTCGTCGAACCCGCTTCGGCAGCCGATCCGCCCGGGCACGGTCGGGCGTCCGCTGTGGGGCGTCGACGTCGCGATCGCCGATCCCGACGTCGAAGGCGCTGTGACGCTCATCGACGACCAGGGCGCGCTGGGCGAGATCGTGGTGCGCGGCCACAACCTCTTCAAGGGCTACCTCGGGCGCGCGGATGCCTCCGCCGAGGCGGTCACCGACGGCTGGTTCCGCACCGGCGACCTCGGCACGTACGTCGACGGGGTGCTCACGATCGTGGACCGCAAGAAGGACATGATCGTCCGCTCGGGCTACAACGTGTATCCCACCGAGGTGGAGGCGGTGCTGGCCCGCCACCCGGGCGTCGCCGCCGTCGCGGTCTTCGGCGTCGCCGATGACGTCCGTGGCCAGGAGGTGCACGCCGCCGTCGTTCCGCACGAGGGCGTGACGCTCGATGCGGACGAGGTGGTGGCCTTCACACGGGACCGCATCGCCGCGTACAAGTACCCGCGCATCGTCCACGTCGTGTCGGCCCTGCCTCTCGGCGCCAGCGGCAAGGTGCTGAAGCGCGACCTCGTCGCGCAGTTCACCCCGGTGCCCTGACCCGGCGCCCTCCCCCGCACCCGCACCCGCACCGGCACCGGAGTCGCGAAAGGGTAGATTCCCGCGGCCCCTGCCCGACAGCATCCCGCCGGAATCGCGAAAGGGTAGATCTTCGCCACCTCGGCCCGGCGAGAATCTACCCTCTCGCGATTCCGGGAGGGATAGATGCCGCAGACGAGGCGCTGGTTATCCACAGGTCGAGGCAATCACCGCTGCGGGGTCACGGCGTCAGCGAGCATCGACGCATGCGCCCTGACGCCGTCGCCCCGCTGCTGATAGCCCGAGCCCACGCGGAATCGACTGCCAGAAAGGACGTGCGTCAGGCGATCCTGGACGGCGCCCTCCTGAAGGTGCACAACGGCTGGTACACGACCGCGGACGAATACGCGGAGCTGTACGCCGAAGAACAGCACCTCGCTCGGGTGCTGGCCGTGTCGAGGTCCATGCGGGGCAGCGACTCGGTCGTCTCGCACGTGTCGGCCGCTGTGCTGTGGGAACTCCCCCTCTATCGTCTTGATCCGGCGCGCGTCCATCTGACGCTGCCCGGGTCGACCGAGTCACCTTCCAGCGCGGCAGTCATGCGCCATCGCGACGCGCTGCCGAACGAGGATGTGGTCGAACGCCACGGCATCCGGTCCACCTCGCTCGAACGGACGGTGATCGACATGGCGCGCTCGGTGCCACTGGAGGCCTCGATCTGCGCTGCCGACGCCGCTTTCCGCATCCACGCGTGGGACGACGACACTCGCACCTACGACGAGCGGAAAGCCGCGCGGTTCCGCGCTCGACTGTGGGCCCGGCTGGCACGGATGAGAGGTCGCCGGGGCGTGAAGCAGGCCCGATTGGTCGTCGAACTCGCCGACGGTCGCGCGCACGGTCCGGGCGAGAGCGTCAGCCGGTTTTATCTGATCAACCTCGGTTTCCGGCCACGCCTGCAGGTGGAGGTGCCGGGGCCTGATGGCATCCGCTATCTCGTCGACTTCGCGCTCGACGAAGCCGGGGCGTGGGGCGAGTTCGACGGCGAGCTGAAGTACACCGATCCGCGGTATACACAGGGCCGTACGCGTGAGCAGGTTCTCGCGCGACAGGAGCTCCGACAGGATTGGATCACCTGGACGACGGGAAGGCCCTTCGCGCGCTGGGGGTCGGAGCATCTCGGGTCGGAGCTGGCGCTCGCGGCGCGGCTGGCGGAGTTCGGCATCCGCCCGCCCGCGCGCCCTGCCGTCACCCGCACCGCCCCCGCCCCCAGCACCGCCCCCGGCACCGGCACCGGCACCGGCACCGGCACCGGCACCGGCACCCCGAAAGGGTAGATTCCCGCCGCTGCGCCCGCGAGAATCTACCCTCTCGCGATTCCACGTCGGCGCTGCGCCCGCGAGGATCTACCCTCTCGCGATTCCACGTCGACGCTGCGCCCGCGAGAATCTACCCTCTCGCGATTCCGGGGCACGACGCGGCCCGGACCCCGCAGGGTCCGGGCCGCGTCGCCGGGGGTCAGCTGCCGGGCACGCCCTCGCCTGACAGGTCGACGGGCGCGGGATCGAGGGAGGTCACCGTGCCGCCGTCGACCACATACGTGGCGCCGACGTAGTCCTGCACGCCCTTGTCGACGGCGGTGATGCCGACGCCGAGGTAGGCGGCGTGGCTGTCCTCGCCGAACGAGAGGGGGAGGATGCCGTCGCCCCGCAGCTTCCCGGAGGTCACGGCCTCGACGAGCGACGCGCGGGTGGGGTTCTCTCCGGCAGCCTCGAGCGCCTCGGCGAACAGGTACGCGACGCTCATGCCGTAGATCGTGTTGCCGTCGAAGGTCGCACCGTCGTTGTAGTCCTCGTTGACCTGCCGGAACAGCGACACCCAGTCCGAGTCGCCGCCGAGCGAGGGGAGGTAGTTGGTGCCCACGAGCCCCTGCAGCAGCTTCGGCCCGACGTCCTCGCCGAGGAACCCGACGAGCGTGGGATAGTCGGCGCCCGACGACGACGAGAACCACAGCGGGAACCATCCGAGCTGCGCCGCGGTGCCCAGGGCGAGGGCGGTGAAGCCGTTGATGGTGCCGAGGATGTTGATCTCGCAGCCGGCGGCCTTGAGCGCGCCGATCTGCGCCGACACGTCCTGATTCGACACCGAGTACCGCTCGACGTGCGCGAGCCCGTCGGCGCCGAGGGCGAGTTCGGCGCCCTCGATCATCTCGTCGCCGAAGTCGTCGTCCTGGCCGAGCAGGCACACGACCTTGTCGGGATGCTCGTCGGCGGCGTACTGCGCGAGCGCCGCGCCCTCGACGACGTAGTCGGCGTTGAACCCGAACGTGTACGGATACTTCTCGGGCTGGTTCCAGCTCGTCGATCCGGACGCGACGAACAGGTCGGGCACCTTGTTCTGGGTGAGGTAGTCGAGCACCGCGGTGTGCGTGGGTGTGCCGAGCCCGTTGACGATCGCGAAGACGTCGTCCTCCTGCACGAGTTCACGCACCACCGTCTGCGTCGTGGCGGGGTTGTAGCCGTCGTCCTTCACGATGAAGTCGATCGAACGGCCGTGGATGCCGCCGTTGTCGTTCAGGTATGCGAAGTACGCGGTCGCCGCCGCCGAGATCGACGAATACCCGGCGGCGGCGGGGCCGGTGAGCGGGGTGTGCGTGCCGATCGTGACGGTGTCGTCGCTGACGCCGGGGACGGCGTCGTCTCCGGTGCTGGTGGCCGCGGGGGTGCTGCAGCCGGCGAGCGCGACGACGATCGCGGCGACGCCGGCCGTCGCCGCGACGCGGCGGGTAAGGGTGTGCTGTGACATTTCAGCTCTTTCTGTGTGAGGGGGGTGATGCGGTGTCGAGCTCGAGCGGAGTCTCGGGCGGCGCGGGCTCGGGCGGAGGTTCCGGATGCCGCGCCCCGGCGTCGCTCCTGCGCCGGCGCAGGACCGTGCCGAGGCTCGCGAGGCCGCCGGGTCGGGCGAGCGTCACGACGATCAGCAGCAGCCCGAAGACGAGGATGGAGAGGTTGCCCGACAGCCGCTGCTCGACCTCGGCGGGCAGGGGCAGCGCGTCGGCGGCGACGCCCAGCGTCCACGGCAGCAGCACGATGAGGGCTGAGCCGATGGCCGCCCCGCCGATGCTGCCGAGACCGCCGAGGACGACGGCCACGACCAGCAGCAGCGAGAAGGCGAGCGTGTAAGCGCCGGGGCTCACGGACTGGGTCACGAAGCACAGCACGGCGCCGCCCGCACCGGCGGCGAGCGAGCTCGCGGTGAAGGCGCCGATCTTGACCTGACCTGCGCGCACCCCGTTCAGGCGCGCGGCGGTCTCGTCGTCCCGCACCGCCCGCATGCGCAGCCCGGCGGGACTCTTCGTGAGCACGACGAGCGCGGTCACGACCACGCCGGTCACGAGGATCGCCACCCACGCCTGCCACTGCTCGACGGCGATGAGCCGCTCCAGCATCGGCGGCACCCCGCCATACGCGATCTGCACGCCCTGGTCGCCGCGCAGCACGCCGGAGAACACCGACGCGACCGCGGGCAGCGCGATCACGAGCGCGAGGGTGACGCCGGCCAGGTAGGGCCCGCGCAGCCGCGCCGCGGCCAGACCCAGCAGCCAGCCGATCGCGCCCGCGACCAGCATCGCCGCGAGCAGGGAAACCGCGAATCTCGGGATGCCGGTGGTACCGGCATCCGTCATCGCATTCGCCGTCAGCGCGTAGCCGTAGCCGCCCGCGGCCATGAGGGCGGCGTGTCCGAGCGACAGCTGCCCCGAGCGGCCGATGAGGACGGTGAGCCCTGCGGTCGCGCAGAAGTACGCGGCGATGGTCGCGAGCTGGAAGTTGCGGTAGGGATCGAGCAGGAACGTGCCGCCGACCGCGAGGACGGTGAGCACCGCCCCGAGGACGAGGACGCGAGGGATGCCGTGCGGCGAGGTGACCGGTCCGCTCATGCGCTGCGCGCCTCCCGCAACGAGAACAGCCCGCCCGGTCGCAGCAGCAGCACCGCCACCAGCAGCACCAGGATCCCGATCGGCGCCACGGTCGCGCCGAGGTACCCGGTGACCAGCGTCATCGCGACGCCGACGACGAGACCGCCCAGCAGCGCGCCGACGGGCGAGTCGAGCCCGCCCACAACTGCCACCGCGAACGCGTAGACGAAGAGCATGTCGGTCGCATGCGGGGTGAGGCCGAGCTCGGTGGGAACCAGCAGCAGGGCGGCGAGCGCGGCCACAGCGGCCGACAGCATCCATCCGATCGTCACCATGCGATCCACACGCACACCCAGCACACGCGACACCTCGGGCGCGAACGCCGCCCCGCGCAGTTGCAGTCCCAGCGACGTGCGGGTGAACAGGAGCGCGAGACCGGCCATCACGGCGAAGGCGACGACCAGCACGAACACGTCGTACGGCGACAGCAGTGGCACGCCGCCCACCATGATGGGGCTGTCGTCGAAGGGGGCGCGCAGGGGTCGGTACTGAGCACCGAACAGGATCCCGAGCAGCGACTGCAGCACCATCACCAGCCCGATCGCCACGATCACGCCCGACAGCGGGCTGCTGCGCGGAGCGAAGCGCATGAGTCCCCGTTCGACGCCGAACCCGACCGCGGCCCCGGCGACGATCCCGGAAGCGAGGCCGAACCAGTACGAGCCCGTCAACCCGGTGGCCGCGAAGGCGATGTAGGCGGCGACGAGTGCCATGGCGCCCTGCGCGAAGTTGACGATGCGTGCGGCGCGCCAGATGAGAACGAGCGACAGCGCGAACAGCGCGAAGACGGCGCCGCGCGCGAGGCCGGTCGCGAAGAGGAAGAGCAGTCGGTCCATCAGAATCCCAGGTAGGCGTGGCGGAGGGTGTCGTCGACGGCGAGCTCAGCGGCGGGCGCGTCCGCGACGACGCGGCCGAGGTCGAGGACGATGCCGCGGTCGGCGATCGAGAGGGCGCTCGTGACGTTCTGCTCGGCGAGCAGCACCGTCAGCCCGCGGCTCGCGGCGGTGTCGCGCAACGTCGACATCAGGTGCGCGACGACCAAGGGGGCCAGGCCGAGCGACGGCTCGTCCAGCGCCAGCAGCACGGGGTCCGCGACGAGGGCGCGTCCGAGCGCCAGCATCTGCCGCTCGCCGCCCGACAGCTGATGCCCGGCGCTCGTGCGGCGCCGCGCGAGCGGCTCGAACATCTCGTACACGCCGGCGACGGCGCGATCGCGAGCCGCACCGCGATGACGCCACAGGGCGCCGAGCCGCAGGTTCTCGTCGACCGTCAGTTCGGCGACGACGCTCTGCCCCTCGGGAACGAGGGCCACGCCCCGGCGCGCGCGGGCCTCGGTGCGCAGCGTCATGAGGTCATGACCGTCGAGCATGATGCTTCCGGATGCCGCCGGCACGAGCCCCGCGAGCGTCCGCAGCAGCGTCGTCTTGCCTGCGCCGTTGGCACCGAGCAGCGCCACGACCTCGCCGGGCGCGAGGTCGAAGCCGACGCCATCGAGCACCGGCGCGCCGCCGTATCCGACGCTGAGCCCGTCGATCGCGAGTGCGCCTTGTGTGCGCACACCGGTCCGCGCGCTCATGCGGTCGCCTTCACGCCGAGGTAGGCCTCTTCGACGCGTGGATCGTCGCGGACCGCGTCGGGAGCGCCGTGCGCGATCACGCGGCCGAAGTCGAGCACGACGATGCGGTCCGACACACCCATGACGAAGTCGACGTGGTGCTCGACGAGCAGGACCGCGCAGCCCGTGGCCGCCGCGCCGCGCACGACGCCTCCGAGAGCGGCGATGTCGTCGGCTCCCAACCCGCCCGCCGGCTCGTCGAGCAGCAACAGCCGCGGAGCGATCACGAGCGCGCGGGCCAGGGCGACCCGCTTGCGGTCGGGGTACGACAGCGAGGTCACCGGGCGTTCGGCGAGCGCCTCCAGTTCCCGTGCCCGCAGCTGAGCGGCGACCAGGTCGTGGGCATCGCGGCGCGCGGCGACCGGAAGCAGGACGTTCTCGCGCACCGATAGCCCCGAGAACAGGCCCAGTCCCTGCAACGTGCGCGACACACCTCGTGCCGTCAGCCGGGCCGTACGCCTCGGCGCGGGCTCACCGTCGATCAGCACCTCGCCCCGGTGGCGCACCAGGCCGCACACCGCGTTGAAGACCGTCGTCTTGCCGGCGCCGTTGGGACCGATCAGCGCGACGACCTCACCCGCCCGGACGTCGAACGACACGTCGTCGAGGGCGGTGAGGCCGCCGAAGGAGACGCTCACGGAGCGCAGGTCGAGACGGGCGACGGGCCCCTCGGGGGGTGTGGTTCGTTCGGACATCGGCACCTCTTCGTGTCGGGTGCCCTCACCCTAGCGCAGAAACCGACCGGGCGGTATGTATCTGTTGCGTGATCGTGATCCGGTCCGTCCTTCCCCGCAGGGAACCGCGAAAGGGCATACTTCTGCCGCGCCGTGCGGCGGAAACATACCCTTTCGCAGTCTCAGGGTCAGGAGCGGCAGCCGGGCCGAGGCCGGGGGCGCCGGCGGCGGGGCCCGGGCAGCGGTCGGCGCGGGCCCCGGCAGGGAACCGCGAAAGGGCATACTTCTGCCGCGCCGTGCGGCGGAAACATACCCTTTCGCGGTTCCGGGCCGGGCTTAGGTCGGGGTCGGCTCAGGTCGGGGCCGGGCTGCAGCGGGGCCCGGGCCGGGGCGGGCCAGAAAGGAGCCCCGGCCGAGGTCACGCCGAGCCGGCGCCGGCGCCGGCGCCGGCCGGGCCTACCGGTGCGGGATGCCGGCGATCATGCCGCCGTCGACGACGAACTCGGCGCCGCTGGTGAACGACGAGGCGTCGGACGCGAGGAAGACGATCGTGCCGGCGAGGTCGGAGGGCTCGCCCGGCCGGCCGAGCGGGATGTCCAGGTGCGCGGGATCGATCCGCGTCGTCATGGACGTGCGGATGAAGCCAGGATGGACGGAGTTGACGCGGATGCCGGAGGGCCCGAGTTCGACGGCGAGCGACTGCGACAGGCCGCGCACGCCGAACTTCGCGGCGGTGTACCCGTGGAGTCCTGGGCTGCCGCGCATGCCCTCGACGGACGAGATGTTGATGATCGAGCCGTGGCCCTGCGTCTTCATCACGGGCACGACCGCGCGGCATCCGAAGAACACGCCGGTGAGGTTCACGGCGATGACGGCGTTCCACTTCTCG
>PJUC01000172.1_pt1 | contig 42173 bp, 40 predicted proteins | sample 1512161 | NCBI WGS metagenome assembly PJUC01 (sample SAMN08177676, study PRJNA422409) | Soil metagenome, whole genome shotgun sequencing project. | isolation source: Soil enriched on filter paper | place: USA: Madison | collected 2015-01-15
ACGACGAGGCCGAAGTGCTCGAGCACGCCATCAGCGACCGCCTGCTGGAGGGCATCGACGAACGGCTCGGACGCCCCCGCTTCGACCCGCACGGCGATGCGATCCCCGACGGCGAGGGACGCGTGCACCGCGAGTCGTTCGTGCTGCTCGGCCAGGCGCCGGCGGGCCACGTCGGCCGGGTGCTGCGGGTCAGTGACCGCGACCCCGACCTGCTGCGGGCCGTGGAGGCATCCGGTGTGGCCGTCGGGGCATCGGTGACGGTGGTGGATGCCGCGTCGCTGCGGATCGACGACGCCGAGGTCGCGCTGCCGGCGGCCGCCGCCGACGCCGTGTGGCTCAGCGCCTGAACAGCCCACCCGGAGCTCAGAAGAAGAGCACGCCTGCGAGGTAGCTGACGCCCATCGTGCCGAGGCCCACGATCAGGCTGCGGATCAGCATCCGCACCGCCGACAGCCGGCCGACGCCCGCCGCGACGAGAGACGTCAACGCGAGCGACACCACGACCGCGACGATGATCGCCCATGTCTCGATCGCCACCGGTGCCAGGAACGTGATGATCACGGGGATGGCGGCGCCGATCATGAAGGCGACAGCGGTCTCGACTCCCGCCCACCACGGCGCCGAGGCGTGGGTGATCTCTTCGATGCCGTGCTCGGCGTCGAGCTGGGCGCCGAGCGCATCGCGGGCCATGAGCTGCTGCGCCACCTCGTGCGCGAGCTCCGCCGTCAGGCCACGCCCCTGCCAGTACGTCGCGAGCTCGGCCAGCTCACCCTCGGGATCGCGCTCGATGTCGGACCGCTCCTCGGCGGCGAGCTCGAGCTCGCCCTCGCGCTCGGCGGCGACCTCGGCCCACTTGGCGCCGCCGGCGCTCAGACCGCCCGCGAGCATCGCGGCGATCGAGGTGAACAGCAGCAGCCGGTCGCCCGCTCCGGCGCCGGCGAAGCCCTGCAGCAGACCTGCGGTGGCGATGATCCCGTCATTGGCGTCGATGGCCCACGAGGTCTCGCGGACGCGCGCGACGAGCCGCGACCACCACGAGAGCTGCTCCGCCATGCGACCTCCTGGGGTCAGTCTGGCAGTCGAGCAGGCGGTCTCAGCGGTGCGCCGCGATCTGCGCGGCCTTCTCGAACGGCCAGGCCACGCCGGTCGCGGCCTCGGCGAACGACCACAGGCGGGCGGCGATCTCCGGGTCGCGCGTCACCTTGGCGGCGGTCTGCCGCCGTGGTTCGCCACGCGATCCGGAACGGGGTCCCCAGAACTCGCCGCCCTCGATCGCCGGGTCGGCGAGCGCCCGCACGAGCGGCCACGCGCCGTGCTCCTTGGACTGCGCCGCGACGGCCTGCAGGTTGTCGGCGAACCGCTTGGCGCGCGACGGCTCGTTGACCCCCACGATGCCGGGCGTGCGACCGCCGGTCGCGTACCCGGGGTGTGCGACGACGCTCTCGACCGGGATGCCGGCCTCGCGCAGCCTGCGGTCGGCCTCGAACCCGAACGAGGTCGTCGCGACCTTGGACTGCACGTAGGCGCGCCACGCGGAGTAGTTCTCGGACAGCTGCGGGTCGACGGGGTCGTACGGGGTGAGCGCGGTCGACATGCTGCCCACCCACACCATGCGGCCCGAGGCCGCGGCGAGGGCTGTCAGCAGCTCACCGGCGAGCGCGAAGTGCCCGAGGGCGTTGGTGGCGAACACGACCTCGTGGCCGTCGATGGTGGTCTCGCGAGCCTTGGGGGCGTGCACGATCCCCGCGTTCAGCAGCACGCCGTCGAGGCCCCCGCGGCCGCGGACGCTGGCCGCGGCCGAGCGCACCGAGCCGAGGTTGGAGGTGTCGAGGATGAGCGGCTCGGTGGCGTCCGGTGCGGCATCCGGGACCCTCCGCCGGATCGCGGCGCGCGCGGCCGACAGACGGTTCGGGTGACGCGCCGACATGATCACGCGGGCGCCCGCGCGCACGAGCTGCTCGGACGCGAAATACCCGAGGCCGGCGTTCGATCCGGTCACGAGGTACACGCGGCCGGTCAGGTCGGGAAGGCTGCGGGGATCCCACGTCACGGCATCGACCCTACGCCTGCGCGGCACCTAGTCTTTACGCATGCGCACCCGGTCCGACATCGAATGCTGGCTCACCGACATGGACGGCGTGCTGGTGCACGAGAACACGCCGATCCCGGGCGCCTCCGCTCTTCTCGCGCAGTGGCGCGAGCAGGGCGTGCCGTTCCTCGTGCTGACCAACAACTCGATCTTCACGCCGCGTGATCTGTCGGCACGGCTGCGGGCGTCCGGACTCATCGTTCCTGAGGAGTCGATCTGGACTTCCGCCCTGGCCACGGCTGATTTCCTGAAGTCGCAGATGCCGGGCGGGTCGGCATTCGTGATCGGCGAGGCCGGCTTGACGACGGCGCTGCACGAGGCCGGCTTCATCATGACCGAGACCGACCCGGACTACGTGGTGGTCGGCGAGACCCGCAACTACTCGTTCGAGGCGATCACGAAGGCGATCCGCTTCATCGGCGCCGGCGCCCGGTTCATCGCGACGAATCCCGACGCGACCGGACCCTCGACCGAGGGCGTGCTGCCGGCGACGGGTGCGATCTCGGCGCTCATCACGAAGGCGACGGGCATGGAGCCGTACGTCGTCGGCAAGCCCAACCCGATGATGTTCCGCTCGGCGCTCAACCGCATCGGCGCCCACTCCGAGAACACCGGCATGATCGGCGACCGCATGGACACCGACGTCGTCGCCGGCATCGAGGCGGGCCTGCACACCGTCCTCGTGCTCACCGGCATCAGCGACGCCGCCGAGATCGCCCGGTACCCGTTCCGCCCCGACGAGGTGCTGACGTCGGTCGCCGAGCTGCTCGACCCCGAACCCGTCGAGTCCGAGGACCCGGAGCTGCTCTAGCCTCGGCCCGCTGACGCAGCGGGGAGTGGATGCCGGGCGCCCGGCATCCACTCCCCCGCCGACGCTTCAGGCCGCGACGGCGGCGACCCCGAGGTCGGCGGCATCCAGGCGTGCGCGCACGTCGGCGTCGAGCACGAGGTCGGCGGCGGCGAGCAGCTCCTCCAGCTGCGCGACCGTCGAAGGCCCGATCACCGGGATCACCGGCACATCGCCGCCCAGCAGCCACGCCAGCGCCACCTGGTTGGGGGTCGCGCCGAGTTCGGCTCCCACGTCGTGCAGCATGCGCACGCGGTCGCGGTTCGAGGCGTGGCGCATGGCGGGCCACATCGGCTTGTCGTCGCGCGTGAACGCTCCCTGGTGCAGGGGCGAGTACGCGGTGATCGTGAGCGGCGGGCGACCGTCGACGCCGGCCGAGGCGCCGTCGTCCAAGCGGTCGGGAGACACGTCGTTGGTGCGACCGAATCCGGGGCTCGGATACACGTAGCTGAATCCCTGCTGGATCACGCCGTACGGGTCGACGTCCTGCCGCAGCGCCTCCTCACGCGCCTCGACGAGACGCCAGACCGCGATGTTAGAGATGCCCGAGATGCCGACGAGTCCCTCTCGCTGCAGCTCGCCGAACGCGGCCACGGTCTCGGCGACCGGTGTCTCGCGGTCGTCGACGTGGCCGTAGAGCACGTCGAGCCGCTCGATGCCGAGGTGGCGCAGGCTCTCGCGGGCCTCCCACGCGACGACCTGGGCCGACAGACCCTGGAAGTTGGTCGGCTCGACGTTCTGCAGCGGCAGCGCCGGGTCCTTCTTGGCGGCGCCGAGCTTGGTGGCCAGGCGCACGTCGCCGAGCCCGCCGCGGCGGGCGATCCAGTCGCCGAGCACGTCTTCGCTGTCGCGGCCGTGACCGCCGGCCCACGCGCTGTAGTTGTTGGCGGTGTCGACGAACGTGCCGCCGGCGTCGACGAACCGGTCGAGGATCTGCCGCGACGTCGCCGCGTCGGTGAGGGTGCCGAAGTTCATGGCACCGAGGCACAGGGTCGAGACCTCGAAAGAGGTGGTGCCGTTCGAGATGGTGCGGTACTGCATGACGGTCCTTTCGGTGGGGTGCCTCCATGGTGGAACGTGAGCGGTCTGGGAGTACGATCCGATTCCATGGCAGAAGCCCAGACCAATCCGATCGCCTGGGAGACCCTTCTCGACCTCGCCGCGTACGACGGCCCGCGTCACGTGCGGCTCGAGCTGGCGGTGCGGGATGCCGTCGCCGCCGGCCGCCTGCCGGCCGGCGCCGCCCTGCCCCCGAGCCGACTGCTCGCGGCCTCGCTCGGCGTCTCGCGGTGGGTCGTCACCGAGGTGTACGGCAGGCTCACGGCCGAGGGGATCCTCGACGCCCGGACGGGGTCGGCGACGCGCGTTGCGGCCTCGGTCGCGATCACCGCGCCGCGCCCGGAGCCCTCGCCTGCGGCGCCGCTGCGCCGGCCGCGGTACGACCTCGCCCCCGGCGTGCCCGACCTGCGTCATGCGCCCCGGGCGCTGTGGCTGCGCGCGCTGACCGAGACGCTCGCCGAGACGCCCGATGCCGAGCTGTTCCGGCTCGACGGCGACGTCCCCGTGACGCGGGCAGCCGTCGCGGCGTATCTCTCGCGCTCGCGCTTCGCCCGCGCCGATGCGGCATCGGTCGTCGTGACCCACGGCGCGACGGACGGCATGCGCCGCGTCGCCCGCACCCTCTGCACCCTCGGGCACCGCGCGCTCCTCGTCGAGGACCCGTCGTGGTCGCGCATGCGCCAGGTCGCGGCCGCCGAGGGGCTGGCCTCGGTGCCGGTGCCGGTGGATGAGAACGGTGTCGACGTCGAGGCGCTGGTGGCGGCATCCGCCCGCACCGGCGCCCGCGCAGCGCTCGTGACCCCCGCGCACCAGTTCCCGGTCGGCGCTGCACTGTCGCCCGAACGGCGCGAGGGACTCGTCGCGTGGGCGCGTTCGTGCGACGGCGTCGTGATCGAGGACGACTACGACGCCGAGTTCCGCTACGACCGCCGCCCGATCGGCGCCCTGCAGGCCCTGGCGCCCGACCGCGTCGTGCTCGCGGGGAGCCTCAGCAAGACGGCATCCCCCGCCCTCGGCGTCGGCTGGCTCGTGCTGCCGCCGTCGCTGCAGGGGGCGATCCGGGATGCCGGCGCCCCGGCCCCCTCGACGCTCGACCAGCTCGCGCTCGCGCGGTTCCTGACGACCGGCGGTCTCGACCGGCACCTGCGCGCGGCGCGCACCCGCTACCGGCGCCGCCGCGAGGCGCTCCTCGACGCGCTCGCCCGGATGCTGCCGGAGTGCCGGGTCTCGGGCATCGCCGCGGGGCTGCACGTCGTGCTCGATCTGCCGCCCGGCGTGCGCGCCGCCGACGTCGTGCGCGCCGCGGAGCCTCACGACCTGGGGCTGACCGACATCCGCCGCTATCGCGTGTCGCCCGACGCGCCGGCGCCCGAGCGGCTCGTGCTCGGCTACGGAGACCTCGCCGACCCCCTCGTCGACGAGGCGGTGCGCCTGCTGGCGACGGTCGTGCGGGAGCAGGCTCAGCCGCTTCACTTGCGCTGAACGTACGCGATGCGGCCGTATCCGCGTACGTTCAGCGCAAGTGGACACGGTCGGCGCGCGGGCCGGTAGGGTCGCGGCATGATCTCGCAGACCGACCAGACGATCCTGCTGGCGGTCTCGGCCGTCATCGTGCTGACGACCCTCATCGTCGTGGTGTGGCAGCTGTGGCGGGGCCGCGGCAGGGGCGGCGACTGATCAGCGCGCCACCAGCGCCTCCGCGTCGACCCAGCCGAGCTTGTCGGGGTTCGCGATCGAGTAGATCTGCGTGACCCGCCCGTCCTCGACGGTGAGGGTGACCACGCCCGCCAGCACCCCGTCGAGCTCCATACGGATGCCGGGCAGGCCGTTGATCCACGCCGGCGAGGCGACGAGCGTGCCCGTGAGCTTGGCCATGCTGCCGACGAGGTACCGCGCCAGCTTGTCGGACCCGATGATCGGGCGCCGTGCCGCGCCGCGGACCTTGCCGCCGCCGTCGGCCACCGACACGACGTCGGGCGCCAGGACGTCCATGAGCCCCTGCAGGTCGCCGGTGTTGAGCGCCGCCACGAAGCGCTCCACGACCTCCTCGTGCTCGGCGGGCATGACCGGCACACGGGGGCGGCGGGCGGCGACGTGGTCTTTGGCGCGGTGCGCGATCTGCCGCACCGCCGCAGGGCTCTTGCCGACGGCATCCGCGATCTCGTCGTACGGCACGTCGAACACCTCGCGCAGCACGAACACCGCCCGTTCGGCCGGCGCGAGGGTCTCGAGCACGGTGAGCATCGCGATCGACAGGCTCTCGGCGAGCTCGACGTCCTCCGCGACATCGGGGCTCGTGAGGAGCGGCTCGGGCAGCCACTCCCCCACGTAGTCCTCGCGGCGGCGCGACAGCGTGCGCAGGTGGTTGAGCGCCTGCCGCGTCACGATCCGCACGAGGTACGCGCGCGGCTCGGCCACCGTGGCCCGGTCGACGGCGGCCCAGCGCAGCCACGACTCCTGCAGAACGTCCTCGGCGTCGGCGGGCGAGCCGAGCATCTCGTACGCGACGGTGAACAGCAGGTTCCGGTGCACGACGAACGGGTCGTCGGCGTGAGGCGTGCTCATGCGCGCGAGCCTACGCGGCGGATCCGACGGCGGGGCGCTCGGCGAGCGGGGCCAGACCGCACGCGTCGGCGAACTCCTCCGAATGGATGCCGAGTGCCACGTTCATGCGCGCCGACATGTTCATGAACGCGACGCGGGCGGCGAGCTCGATGAGAGCCGCCTCGCCGAGGTCGGCCCGCAGCGCGTCCGACAGCTCGTCGGTCACCGTCGGCGACGTGTCGCACATCGCCTCCGCGTACTCCATGACCCGCCGCTCGAGCGGGGTGAACACGTCCGACTCCCGCCAGCGCGGCACCTGGCGCACCTTCGCCTCGTCGAGGCCGTGGTTGTGCGCCACGAAGTAGTTGTAGTCGAGGCAGAAGCTGCAGCCGATCTTCGCGGCGGCGGCCATCACGGCGTACGACGCGAGGTTCGCATCGAGTTCGTGCCACCCCTCGGTCTTGCGTCCGATGCTCATCGAGTCCTTCATGACCCCCTGGTGGTGCCACAGCACGCCGAGGGAGTCGGGGACCTTGCCGGCCATCCTGCGTGCGACCGCCTTGATGGCAGCGCCCTTCAGGCCGGTGATCTCGGCGGCGGGGATGCGCGTGGTGCTCATGTCTTCCTCCATGTCGTGGAACGGATCGTCCTGCACATGGAGACACCGGCCGCCGCCGGCGTGTGACACCTCTCGCGGGATTACTGCGGCGCGAGCCCCAGGTCGTCGAGGTCGATGGCGGCCAGCCACTGGAGCCCCTCGGCCTCGACGGCGGCCTGTGCGCCGGTCTTGCGGTCGACGATGACGGCCACAGCGATGGGCTCGGCGCCCTCGCGGCGCAGGGCCTCGACCGCCTTCAGCGCCGACTGCCCGGTGGTCGAGGTGTCTTCGACGACGACCACGCGCTTGCCGACGATGTCGGCGCCCTCGACCTGGCGGCCGCGGCCGTGGTCCTTCGGCTCCTTGCGCACCACGAACGCGTCGAGCGGCGCGTCGGTGCGTGCCGACTCGTGCATGACCGCGTTGGCGATCGGGTCCGCGCCGAGCGTCAGGCCGCCGACCGCGACGATGCCGTCGACGTCGCGGATGAGGTCGAGCATGATGCGGCCGATCGCGGGGGCCGCGCGGTGGTCGAGCGTGAGCCGGCGCATGTCGACGTAGTACGTCGCCTTCTTGCCGCTGGAGAGCGTGAAGTCGCCGTGGAACACCGCCTCGTCCTTGATCAGGCCGATGAGGCGCTGGCGGTCGGCTTCGAGCTCGGACGTGGAGGCGGCGGTCATGCCGTCGATTCTACGGATGCCGCATCCCCACGCCCGAGCCCGGTGAGCCGGCCGGCTCGTCGGCCCCTCAGCCGAGGAACGTCGCGAGCCAGTCGAGGTCGTCCGCGCGGTCGAGGCGATAGACGCCGCCGGTGCCCGCGCACGTCTCGTTCTTGCCGAAGGACGTGACGCCCGCGATGACGTCCGAGCTGCCGATGAAGTTGGGGCCGCCCGAGTCGCCGGAGCACGTGCCGCCGGTGTTCGCGTTGTTCGACAGGATCAGCGAGCCGTCGCCGGTGTAGCCGGTGTTGATCGAGACGAGCCGGGGCGTCGACACCATGCGCAGCCGCTCGGCCTGCGTCTTCCACGACGCCGCGTCGGGGAAGCTCTTCTGAAGGCCGTAGCCGACCGCGGTGAAGCTGCGGTCCTGCTGGCCCTTCTTGTTCGCCAGCACGTCGAGCTGGTTGAGAGCCGGCAGCGACGCGTAGTGGTCGAGGATCACCGGCTCGTCGAGCACCACGACGCCGAGGTCGTAGAGATAGAACGCCGCGTCGTCGTACTGCGGGTGCGTGTACGGCGTGCCCGACACCTCGCCGGTGTTCGGGTAGCCGTGGGCGGCGGCATCCCTCACGTCGTCGTCGAACCAGAGTTCGACGTGGGTCGCCCCGAACGTGCAGTGGCCCGCCGTGACGTACACGGTCGGCGAGACGAGGGTGCCGCTGCAGCGCCAGGCCGGGCCGTCCTCGTCGAAGGCGACCATGAGGCCGACCTGCGGGTGGCCGTCACCGTCGGGGACGCCGTCCGTGATGGCCTGCGCCGGTGTGCTGATGGACAGGAAAAGCAGAGCCGCTGCGGCAGCGGCGAACGCGAGCGCGGGTTTGCGCATGTCATACCCCTTCCCTGGGTACCGCGAGCCTGTCAGCCCTCCGCGTGGTCTGACAAGGGCCGCAGGTCGACGTCCGCGGCCCCGAATAGGCTTGACCCCATGCGCCTGGCCACCTGGAACGTCAACTCGATCCGCGCGCGGGTCGACCGCATCGTCGACTTCGCGGTGCGCGAGCACATCGATGTGCTCGCCATGCAGGAGATCAAGTGCAAGACGGAGCAGTTCCCGTTCGACCGGTTCGAAGAGGCCGGCTACCACGTGGAGGCGTACGGGTTCTCGCAGTGGAACGGCGTCGCGATCGCCAGCCGTGAGCCGATCACGGACGTGCGCACGGCGTACCCCGGAATGCCCGGATTCGAGAAGGGCCACAACGGCCCCGACGCCCCGCAGGAGGCCCGGGCGATGGGCGCGACCATCGGCGGCGTCGAGGTGTGGAGCCTGTATGTGCCGAACGGCCGCTCGCTGGGCGACCCGCACTACTTCTACAAGCTCGACTGGCTGTCGGCACTGGAGCAGTACACGCGCGAGTCGCTGGCGGCGAACCCGGATCTGCCGCTCGCCCTGGTCGGCGACTTCAACATCGCTCCGACGGATGCCGACAACGGCGACCCGACCGTCGTCCAGGGCTTCGCCACGCACGTGTCGCCGCCCGAGCGCGAGGCGTTCGCGGCCCTCGAGGCGGCGGGTCTGCAGGACGTGGTGCGCCCGCTCATCCCGACCGGCTTCACGTACTGGGACTACAAGCAGTTGCGCTTCCCCCGCAACGAGGGCATGCGCATCGACTTCATCCTCGGCTCGCACGCGATCGCCGAGGCCGTCACCGGCGCGACGATCCACCGCGACGAGCGCAAGGGCGAGGCCCCGAGCGATCATGTGCCGGTGGTCGTCGACCTCGACCTCGAGGGCGAGGACGACGACGATCGTCCGATGATCTTCTGACGGTGCGGATGCCGCGATCGACGGCATCCGCACGCCCTCCGAGAATCTCTCCGAACTTTTTTCTCGCCGCGCGTCATGATCGCGTCCGGCGGGCGTCTTGCTCTGTGTACCCGTATTGCGCTTGGGCCGCTCACCAGCGGTTTCTCAGCGCGTTTCGCTAGCCTGGCGCCGATCTGCCGTCGCCGGCCGAGCCCTGAAGCGCCCAACCGGCGAGGAGACAGAGTGACCACCCCCACGCATGCCGTCGCCGAGGGCCCGCTGCGCGAGCGCTCGGACGAGCAGCTCGTCGTCGCCTCGCGCGCCGGCGACGACGCCGCGTACGCGGTGCTGTGGGAGCGTCACGTCGCAAGCGGCCGCAACGCGGCGCGGGCCGTCAGCCCGAACGTCGACCCCGACGACATCGTGTCGGAGGCGTTCACGTCGATCCTCTCCGCCATCCGCAAGGGCGGCGGGCCGCACGAGGGCTTCCGGCCGTACCTGTACGCCACCATCCGGAACGTCGCGGCGTCGTGGGGGCGCCGCACGCAGGAGACCCCGCTCGATGACCTCGACGAGCGCGCGTCGGACTCCGAGGCCGAGTTCGCCGAGCTCGTCGCCGACCGGTCGGTGCTCGCCCAGGCATTCCGCGAACTGCCTGAGCGCTGGCGCGAGCTGCTCTGGTATGTCGAGGTCGAAGGCATGAAGCCGCGCGAGATCGCGCCGCTGCTCGGCATGAGCGCGAACGCGGTGTCGGCGCTCGCCTACCGGGCCCGCGAGGGGTTCAAGCAGGCGTGGCTGCAGGCGCACATCAGCGACCCGGCCCGCCCCGCCGAGTGCCGGTGGGTGTGCGAGCTGCTTGTGGCCAGCGAGAAGAAGCCCATCAGACGCGGCGACCGCCGGCGCCTCGACGCCCACCTCCAGGATTGTCAGGCGTGCCGCATCGTCGCGGCCGACCTCGAGCACGTGTCGCAGAAGCTCCGTGTGGTGCTGCTGCCACTTGTCCTAGGCGGGGCTGGGGCCCTTGCCTATGCCTCCGATGCTGCCCCGGCCGCGGCATCGGTGGTCGCCGGATCGCCCACCGGGGGTGGCGGGGCATCCGGCTCCGGGGGACAGGCGCCGGGGGGCGCCTCCGGCGGCGGTGCCGGCGCGGGAGGCGCCGGCACCACTGCCGTCCCGGTCGCGGCGATCGGCATCGGCGTCGGTGCGCTCGTGGTGGCGGCCGCGGCCGCCGTCGCCATCGCGCTCGCCCCGTCGTGGAGCGTGCCGGCCGAGAATCCGGTCGCGGCCGATGTGGCCACGACCGATCAGGATGCCGCGGAAGCGGTCGAGACCGTGCCCGACGGGGCTTCGGCCGACACCGCCGACGCGCCGCCGGCGGTGGACGCACCGCCGGCGGACGCCGTCGACTCGCCGGTGCTGCCGCCGCCGGCGGTGCCGCGGCCCGCCCCCGTCCCACCCGTCGAGGCGGCACCCGCTCCGGCGCCGACCCCCGTCGTCCCGGCTCCGGAGCCCAGCACGCCGAGCCCGACGCCGACGCCAGACCCCGAGCCTGCGGCGACCGCGACAGCGCATCTCGACACCCCTGCCGACCTCACGGCGCCGGTCCCCGCGCCGATCACGGGCACGGGTGTCGCAGGCGCCGACGTCGTGCTGCTCGACGAGTCGGGGACGATCCTGGTCCGCACGACAGCGGATGCCGGCGGCCGATTCTCGGCGGTGATCCCGGGAGACCTGCTGCACGAGGGTATGTCGGTCCGGGCGGTGCAGACGGCGCCGGGTCTGCGGGAGTCCGAGGCGAGCGAACCCGTGGGACCGTTCGCCCTTCCGGTTCCGACCGTGACGTCGACGGACGGCACACTCGACGCGCGCCTCGAGGACCTCGACCTCGACCTGCGCGCCGAAGAGCTGACGCTGCTGCTGAGCGGGCTGCCCGGGCAGGCCGTGGCCGTGGCGGTCGACGGCGTCTGGACGGGGAACGTGCACACCCTCACGGAGGAACCGCTCAGCCGCATCGTGTACGACGTGCAGCCGGGCGATCACGTCCTGGGCATCCGCTACGTCGACCCCGCCACCGGCCGCGAGGGCCGCGTGTCGTACGTCACTCTGCGCGTGTCGGCGCACTGACGCCGCGGACCTCCGTTGCGGTTCAGCTGCCCATCGTGCCCGTCTGCACCGGCCCCGCCGCGGGCCCGTAGCGCAGCTGCACGACGCCGAGCGGGCCGGACGTCGCGGGCTCGAGCAGCGTGACGTTCGCCGGGGCGGCGCCGTCGGGGAAGACCTTCTTGCCCTGGCCGAGCACGACCGGGTACACCCACAGCGTCAGCACGTCGAACAGCTGCTCGCGCAGCAGCGTCTGCGCGAAGTCGATGCTGCCGATCACGTGGATGCTGTCGTGCCGGTCGCGCAGCGCGGCGACCTCGGCGGCGAGGTCGGCCCCGAGCTGAGACGACCCCTGCCAGTCCAGCGACGGCGTCCCGCGAGAGGCGACGTACTTGGGCACGGCGTCGAACTTGCGCCCGATCCCACCCTCGGGACCGTCGGTGTGGTGGGGCCAGTACCCCGCGAAGATGTCGTAGGTGCGGCGTCCGAGCAGCAGCGCGTCGAGCTCTTCGATGCCCTGCCCGATCGCGGCGCCGATCTGCTCGTCGGGGAACGGGGCCTGCCAGCCGCCGAACGGGAAGCCGCCCGACGGGTCCTCCTCAGGCCCGCCGGGGGCCTGCGCAACGCCGTCGAGCGTGGTGAACAGATCGATGTAGATGCGGCCGGTCATGACCGCCTCCCTTCGTCGAGGGGACTCATGCGGCGAGCACGACCCCTGGTTCGATGCGGAACGTCTGCGCGAACCGCTCCAGCAGCGTCGCGTCGCCCGCGACCACCGCCAGCACCTCCTGATCGATCGCCTCGGCCGGGGTCAGCTCTCCCGAGATGAGGCGACGGATGCCGGGGCCCGCGGCGAAGACGAGCTCGGGGTCTCCGGCGGTCGAGGCCTGATTCCCGAGCCGTGGATCCACCGGTCGCCCGGCCGGCTGGACCTGCGCCACGCGCAGACCGGAGGCGTCGACCTGCACCCGCAGCACCACATCGCCGACATGGAGCTCATAGTCCGCCGGAGGGAGCTCGGTGGCGGCATCCCCCCGGAAGGCGGTGCGCAGCGCCATCGTCAGCGAGTCGGCCGTGACCACGTCGTCGGGCTGCGGGTCGCCCATCTGCGCGAACCCCCATCGGCCGAGCGCCAGCACGATCGGCTCGAGCTCTCGTCCGTAGGGCGTCAGCTCGTACACCAGGCCGCAGTGCAGCAGGGGCACGCGGCGCACCACACCGCTCTCTTGCAGCTCTTTCAGGCGCGTGGAGAGGATGTTCGTCGGGATCTTGGGCAGCCCCTGCTTGAGGTCGGTGTAGCGCCGAGGGCCGACGAGCAGATCGCGGACGATGAGCAGCGCCCACCGCTCCCCGATCAGCTCGACGGCGGTCGTGACCCCGCAGTACTGCCCGTAGCTGCGGGAGGCCACTTACGCCTGCGCCTGCTCCGCCACGTAGGCGTCGGGCCCCTGCTCCACGGCCTGAGGCTCCATGAAGAAGAACTCCACGCCGTTGCCGTCGGGATCGTCGAGGTCGCGGCTGTACATGAAGCCGTAGTCCTTGGGCTCGCTCGGCTCGACGCCGCCCGCCGCCACGCCGGCGGCGATGGCCTTGTCGACGTCCTCGCGGGAGTCGCGGCTGAGCGCGATGAGCACCTGGGCCTGTCCGCGCGAGGGGACGATCTGCTTGTCGGTGAAGGTCGCGAAGTAGGCCTCGGTGACCGCCATGAAGTAGACGTTGTCGTCCCACACGATGCAGGCCGCGTTCTCGTCGGTGAACTGCGGGTTGATGCTCGCACCCAGCGCCGTGTAGAAGGCCTTGGACCGTTCGAGGTCGCTCGTCTGGATGTTGACGAAGATGTGCGTCATTGCCCTGCTCCTTGTGCCCGTCTCGGTGTGCCGGAACTCCCGACGAATCGATGGTTGCAAAAAACAAGCTCGCTTGTCAATAGCAAGTAACAGATTCCTCTCCCCCGTGAGGCGGATGCCGCGACCCGCCGGGATCCGTACCGTGGAGGCATGCCCACCCCGCCGCCCGCCCACCCGCTCCGGCGCACGCCGCCGACCCCGCGCGAACTGCGGGGCGACGTCTGGCTCGCGGCGGGACTGTTCCTCTCCGCCGTCCTGAGCAGCGCCCTCGGATCCGTCGCCGGCGTCTACGGCGCCGACGCCACGCACGGTCTGCAGTGGGCACTGCTCTATGCGCTCGCCCTGACGGCCCCGCTCGCCGTGCGCCGCCGGTATCCCGAGATCGTGGTGGTCGTCGTCGCCGTCGTGTTCTTCGTGGGCGTGACGTTCCGCATCCCCGACCTGTACGTCGGCAACGTCTCGATGTTCATCTCGATGTACACCGTCGGCGCCTGGGTCGACGACCGCCGTCGCGCGATGTGGGTGCGTGCGGCGGTGATCGTGGGCATGTTCGTGTGGCTGCTCATCACGATGTTCCAGTCCGCGATAGACCCGTCCGACGAGGCGCTCTCGCAGGCCGGGCTCTTCTCGCCGTTCGCGGCCATGCTGCTGATCCAGCTGCTCATCAACGCGGCGTTCTTCGGCGGCGCGTACTACATGGGCGATCGCGCCTACGCCGCGGCACTCGAGCGCGGCGCCCTCGAACAGCGCACGCGCGAGCTCGAACTCGAGCGCGAGGTGACCGCCGCCCAGGCCGTCGCCCTCGACCGGGTGCGCATCGCCCGCGAGCTGCACGACGTCGTCGCGCACCACGTGTCGGCGATGGGCGTGCAGGCGGGCGCGGCCAGAGCGGTGCTGGACCGGGATCCGGATGCCGCCCGCGCGGCGCTCCTCGGCGTCGAGTCGTCGGCGCGCTCGGCGCTGGTCGAGCTGCGTCAGCTGCTCGAGACGCTGCGCACGTCTGCGACCGACGCGGACGCCGGGTCGACCGTTCACCTGTCGGCCCTGCCCGACCTCGTCGCACACGCGAACGACAACGGCCTGCCCACGACGCTCACGGTCGTCGGCGACCCGGTGCCGCTCCCCGACCTCGTGCAGGTGAACGTCTACCGCGTCGCGCAGGAGGCGCTCACGAACGCCCGCCGCCACGGCGGTCCGGATGCCGCCGCCGACGTGCGGCTGCGGTACGGCGACGACGCCGTCGAGCTGGAGGTCGTCAACACCGGGCGCGTCGTCACCGCGCCGATGCGGCCGGGGCTGGGCCTGGTCGGTATGCGTGAGCGTGCTGCGGCCTCTGGCGGCGAGCTGGAGACCGGGCCTCGGTCGCGGGGCGGGTTCCTGGTGCGGCTGCGCGTGCCGCTCGTCCACGCCGAGGCGATCGCATGAGCGCGCCGATCCGCGTGCTGCTCGTCGACGACCACGCCGTCATGCGCGCGGGCTTCCGGATGATCCTCGAATCCTCGGGCGACATCACGGTGGTCGGCGAGGCCTCGACAGGCGTTCAGGCGGTGTCGGCGGCATCCGCCCTCCGCCCCGACGTGATCTGCATGGACGTGCAGATGCCCGACATGGACGGGCTCGAGGCGACGCGGCGCATCGTCGGGGATGCCGCGATCGGATCGGCCGTGGTGGTCGTGACGACGTTCGACCGCGACGACTACCTGTTCGACGCGCTGGCCGCCGGGGCCAGCGGGTTCCTGCTCAAGAACGCCGGGCCCGAGGAGCTCATCTCGGCGGTACGCGTCGCCGCCGCCGGCGATGCGCTTCTCGCCCCCGAGGTCACCCGACGCGTCATCGCGAGGTTCGCGGCGGCGCCGGTGCCCGCGGCATCCATCCCCGCCGTCGTACCGCCCCAGGGCGAGCGCCCGATCGGCGACCTCACCGAGCGCGAGGCCGAGGTGCTGCGGCTCGTGGCCCAGGCGATGAGCAACGCCGAGATCGCGCAGCGCCTGTACATCGGCGAAGCGACCGTCAAGACGCACGTGTCGAACGTGCTGCAGAAGCTCGGCGCCCGTGACCGGGTCGCCGCGGTCGTGTACGCGCACCGCCACGGCCTGGCCTGAGCCGCGGATCCTGGCGAGTCGCCAGAACGGACACTTCAGCGCCGGATCCTGGCGAGTCGCCAGAAACGGACACGGGCGGCGGATCTCGGCGAGTCGCCAGAAACGGACGCCTCAGCCGCGGATCGTGGCGAGTCGCCAGAATACGACGGATGCCTCGACCCTGACCCGCAAGGGGCGCAGGGCCGAGGCATCCGTCTGCTGGAACGGGACCGGCGCGCGCCGGTCCACGAGGGTGTCAGGCCGCGACGGCGACCGGGGCGTAACGCTCGTTCAGGGCGCCGAAGGCCTCGAGGTACGCGACGAGGAACTCGGCGGTCTGCTCGTTGGTGACCTCGCCGGTCTCGGTGAACAGACCCGGGGTGGTCTGCACGTAGCCCTCGGGCTGGCCGAGCGTCGGCGCGTTGAAGTGGCTGAGGATCGCCTTCAGGTGCTGCTGCGCGGCCGCGGTGGCGATGCCGCCGCCCGACGTTCCGATGACGGCGGTGGGCTTGCCGTTGAACGAGCCCTGGCCCCACGGGCGCGCGGCCCAGTCGAGGGCGTTCTTGAGCACGCCGGGGATGGAGCGGCTGTACTCGGGCGTGATGATGAGGATGCCGTCGGCGTCCTCGATCGCCTTCTTGAAGTCGCGCGCGACCTGCGGGTAATCGGCGTCGAAGTCGGGCGAGTAGAACGGGAGGTCCGCGATCGGGATCTCGACGAGGGTCGTGCCCTCGGGGGCGAGGCGTTCGAGCGCCTTTGCGAGACGACGGTTGATCGACGTCGACGAGATGCTGCCGACGATGTAGCCGATGGTGCGGTCAGTCATGTGTCCTGCTCCTTGAAAACAAAAGGCGTCCCCGTGGGGATCCACCGTGGACGTTCCACTTTCATGCAAGCACATGGATCTGGGATCTATTCCGATGTATGAACATCCGGCGTCACATCTCCCCCTCGCCGCCGGTCATCTCCCCCTCGTGGGGGAGGCGTCTCCCCCACCCGCGCCGTAGCTTCGGAGTACGACGAAAGGGGATCAGATGCTGCAGCTGAGCGGTGTCACCAAGAGCTACGGCGGACGCCGGGCGCTCGACGGCGTGTCGTTCGACGTGCGACCGGGCCGCCTCACCGGCTTCGTCGGCGGGAACGGCGCCGGCAAGACCACGACGATGCGCATCGTGCTGGGCGTGCTGGCCAAGGACGCCGGCACCGTGACGCTGGACGGCGCCGAGGTGACGGCATCCGACCGCCGACGCTTCGGCTACATGCCCGAGGAGCGCGGCCTCTACCCGAAGATGAAGGTCCTCGAGCACATCGTGTACCTGGCACGCCTGCACGGCTTCTCGAAGGCGGATGCCACGACCCGCGCCCGAGCGCTGCTCGAACAGCTCGGGCTCGGCGAGCGACTGAACGACAACGTCGAGACGCTGTCGCTGGGCAACCAGCAGCGCGCGCAGATCGCCGCGGCGCTCGTGCACGACCCCGAGGTGCTGATCCTCGACGAGCCGTTCTCGGGTCTCGACCCGCTCGCTGTCGACGTCGTCGCCGGCGTCCTGCAGGAGCGCGCGCAGGCCGGTGCCGCCGTGCTGTTCTCGTCGCACCAGCTCGACGTCGTCGAGCGGCTGTGCGACGACCTCGTCATCATCGCGGGCGGCACGATCCGCGCGGCAGGCGCCCGCGACACGCTCCGCGCCCAGCACTCGACCCGCCGCTTCGAGCTGGTCTCGGCCGGCGACGCCGGCTGGCTGCGGGCCGAACCCGGCGTCGAGGTGCTCGACTTCGACGGCGGCTACGCCGTGTTCGACGCCGACAGCGACGAGACCGCGCAGCGCGTGCTGCGCCGGGCGGTCGCACAGGGGGATGTCGCGAGCTTCGCGCCGCAGCATCCCTCCCTCGCCCAGATCTTCAAGGAGGTCATCCAGTGAGCACCGCACCCGCGAACACCGGCCTCGGCGCCCCGCAGGCCATCTGGCTCGTCGCCGAACGCGAGATCGCATCGAAGCTGCGCAGCAAGGCGTTCGTGATCTCGACCGCGATCCTGCTCCTCGGCGCCCTCGCGCTGGTCATCTGGGGCGGCTTCCAGGCCGCCAACCAGACCGGCACACCGGTCGCCGTCACCGCGGACGCCCAGCAGTACGTGCAGGACGTCCCCGGCCTGGAGGTGACCGACGTCGCCGACAGGGCCGCCGCCGAGGCGCTCGTCAAGGACGGCACCGTCGACGCCGCCGTCGTGGGCGATCCGGCGTCGCCGATGGGCTTCGCGGTCGTCGCCGACGACACCGCCCCGACTCAGCTGATGCTGTCGCTCGCGCAGCTGCCGCCGGTCGAGCTGCTGAACCCGGAGGGCGGGGCAGCCGCGGCACTCGGCTACATCGCCGCGATCGGCTTCGGCATCGTCTTCCTGCTGGCGGCCTCGCTGTTCGGCAGCACCATCGCGCAGAGCGTCGTCGAAGAGAAGCAGACGCGCGTGGTCGAACTGCTCATCTCGGCGATCCCGGTGAGGTCGCTGCTCGCGGGCAAGGTCATCGGCAACACGATCCTCGCCATGGGACAGATCCTGATGCTCGCCGGGATCGCGATCATCGGCCTCACTGTGACCGACCAGACCGCGCTGCTGCAGGGGCTCGGGGCGCCGATCGCGTGGTTCGCGATCTTCTTCCTCTTCGGGTTCATCCTGCTCGCGTCGCTGTTCGCGGCCGCCGCGTCGATGGTCTCGCGTCAGGAGGACATCGGGTCGACCACGATGCCCATCACGATGCTGATCATGGCCCCGTACTTCTTGGTCATCTTCTTCAACGACAACCCGCTGGTGCTGACGATCATGTCGTACGTGCCGTTCTCAGCCCCCGTGGGCATGCCCATGCGCATCTTCCTCGGTCAGGCGCAGTGGTGGGAGCCGCTCGTGTCGCTCGTGATCCTGGTCGCCACGTGCGTCGCGGCGATCCTCGTCGCGGCGCGCATCTACCAGAACTCGCTGCTGCGCATGGGCGGTCGCGTCAAGCTGACGGAAGCCCTGGCGGGCTGACACCCGCGGTTCGGGATTCTTCGACGGATGCCTCGGCCGGCGCTTCGGCGCCGGCCGAGGCATCCGGCGTTCAGGGCTGTGCCGCCAGTTCGTCGGCGGCGGCGCCGGCCGCGACGGTGCGCGTGAGCGAGCCGGGCATCGCCACCGCGAGGGCGCGCAGCCGTGCGGCGTAGGCGGCGAGCGCCATCGTGGTGAACAGGTAGATCGCCACGGCCTGCAGCGCGTATGCCGGGTAGTCGATGACCCACGGCGACGCGGTCGGGTCGCCGTGGAACGCGGGGTTGTCGTGCACGTACGGCACAGCAGACCCCAGCGCGTAGCCCGCGATCTGGCCGGCGGCGTAGATCAGCACGAACAGCCCCAGCGCGAGCCACGCCTGTCGACGGCGCGTCCGCCACACGGCGCGGGACGACGCGAGGGCGGAGCGCGGCTGCCATGCCCCTTCGACCGGGGCGGCGAACGCGCTCATCACGGGGGCGAGGATCACCGCGGCGACGAGCACGACGAGCAGTGCGACCATGCCGATCATCAGCATCGACTCGCTGCCGGCGCGGCTGCGCATGAGTTGAGGCACGAGCAGGAGCGCGAGCAGCGGCAGGCATCCGAGGGTCATGGCCGCCCAGCCGCGGAGGAGCACGAGGAGTCGCATGGATCCAGCCAAGCCGAGCCCCACCGGCGCGGGTATCGGGTGGACCCCCGAATCAGCGATCGGGCACGCCCCGCCCGGCTCGGCTCACTCCCCCAGCATCTGCGGGGTCATCACGCCGACCGAGATGACGTTGCCTGCCGGGTCGCGGAACCACGCCATGTCGGGTCCGCCCATGAAGCCGCGCGAGATGCCCTTCTCGTCGGTTCCGTAGTCGGGGTCGGTGTAGATCTTGGTGACGACGCCGCGCGCGTTGAGGTCGTCGACGGCTGCGTCGACGTCGTCGACCCCGAAGTTCAGGATCGTGAACACGGCCGGCTCATGATCCTCTTTCGGGTAGACGAAGACCGTGCCGCCCGCGGGCAGCTTGAACGTGAAGCCTCCACCCATCTCCTCCCAGACGGTGACGTCGAGCCCCAGGGTGTCTCGGTAGAAGGCCACGGCTTCGTCGATGTCGGGGACGGCGAAGCTCGAATACGCCCGTTGTGTGGTGAACATGTCATCCTCCCAGTGATCGTTCCCGACTCAACGATCCTCTTGCCCCGGAGAGCTGTCCAGGGGTGCTCGCGCGCTCCTGCGTGCCGCCGGACGCGCGGCGTAGACTCCCGGCATCCGAACGAACCGAGACAGCGAAGTGACAGTCAACGGGCGGCAGGTCCCGCTCGCCGGCACGGTGCCGCATGCCACCGCGCTGGACTGGCTGCGGAGCGCCGGACTGACCGGTGCCAAGGAGGGCTGCGCCGAGGGCGAGTGCGGTGCGTGCGCGGTGCTGGTGGCCACCGAGGGGCCTGACGGCGGTACCGAGTGGACCCCTGTGAACGCCTGCCTCGTTCCCGCGCACGCGCTCGACGGCCAGGAGGTCGTCACCGCCGAAGGACTCGGCACGCCCGAGGCGCTGCACCCCGTCCAGGAGCGGCTCGCCGCGGCCGGCGGCTCGCAGTGCGGATACTGCACGCCGGGGTTCGCCTGCGCCATGGCGGGCGAGTTCTACCGGGCCGGTCGGGCCCCGGCCGACTCCGACGGCGCCACCGCGCCCGATCCCGAGCACGGTCCGAACGGCTTCGACCTGCACGCGCTCAGCGGCAACCTGTGCCGCTGCACCGGATACCGCCCGATCCGCGACGCCGCCTTCGCGCTCGGGATGCCGCAGCCCGGCGACCCGCTGGAACGCCGGCTCGCCGGCACCGCGCCCCCGCCCGCCGCGACCGATGTCGAGGTCGACGGCGCACGCTTCGTGCGGCCGCGGACGCTCGCCGAGGCGCTGCGGCTGCTGCGCGACGAGCCGGACGCCGTGCCCGTGGCGGGCTGCACCGACTGGGGCGTCGAGGTGAACCTCCGCGCCGCCCGGGCGCGACTCGTCCTGGCGATCGACCGGGTGCCCGAGCTCCGGGCGATCACGGTGTCGGACGAGGCCGTCGAGATCGGGGCCGCTGCCACGCTCAGCGAGCTCCAGCGTCGGCTCGCCCACGACGTTCCACTCCTCGGGCAGCTGCTGCCGCAGTTCGCGTCGCGGCTCATCCGCAATCGGGCCACGCTGGGCGGCAACCTCGGCACGGCGTCGCCGATCGGCGACGCGGCGCCCGCGCTGCTGGCCCTCGGCGCGACCGTCGTGCTGGTGTCGGCCGACGGCGGCGAGCGCGAGGTCGACCTCGCCGACTACTTCACCGGCTACCGCACGACGGTCCGGCGCCCCGACGAGCTGATCCGGTCGGTCCGCCTCCCCGCCCCGCCGGACACGGCGGCGAACCGTCGCGAACGGCCGCATGCCGGCGGATACGACGACGCTTCGCGACGGCTCGGGCGGCAACAGCCGACGGAGCGCGTCACCGGGTTCCACAAGGTCGCCAAGCGGCGGTTCGACGACATCTCGTCGGTGGCGGTCGCGGTCGTGCTCGACCTCGAAGACGGCGTCGTCGGCGCGGCGCGCATCGGCCTCGGCGGCGTGGCCGCGACACCCGTTCGGGCGTACGCCACTGAGCGGGCGCTCGTCGGCCTTCCGTGGGACGCGCAGACAGCGGCGGAGGCATCCGTCGTTCTGCAGGGCGAAGGCACCCCGCTCACCGACCACCGCGCCAGCGCCGAGTACCGGGCCCGCATGCTGGGCACCGCACTGCCCGCCCTGTACGCCTCGACCACCGAGGCGGTGCGGGCATGAGCGGCCTCGCCGACCGCCCGCCCGACGCTGTCGTCGGGCGCCCTGCGGTGCACGAGAGTGCCGCGCTGCACGTCACCGGCGCCGCGATATACACCGACGACCTGGCTGCGCGCGCCCACGGCGTGCTGACGGCGTGGCCGGTCCCGTCGACGTCGGCGCACGCCCTCGTGGCGCTCGACGTGGAGCCGGCGTACGAGGTGCCCGGGGTGGTGCGCGTGCTGACGGCCGACGACGTCCCCGGCATCAACGACGCCGGTGTGAAGCACGACGAGCCGCTGTTCCCCTCCGAGGCGATGTTCCACGGTCACGCGCTCGCGTGGGTGCTGGGTGAGACGCCGGATGCCGCCCGCCGCGGCGCGGCGGCGGTCCGGGTGTCGTACGAGCAGCTGCCGTCGATCATCACGGTGCGCGAGGCGATCGAGGCCGGCTCGTTCCAGGGCGCCTCGCCGACGATCGAGCGCGGAGACGTGGATGCCGCCCTCGCGGACGCGGCCCACGTGTTCGAGGGCTCCCTCGAGATCGGCGGGCAGGAGCACTTCTCGCTCGAGACGCACGCCTCCTTCGCTGTCAGGGAGCCCGACGGCCGCTATCTCGTGGAGTGCTCGACGCAGCACCCGTCCGAGACGCAGGAGATCGTGGCGCACGTGCTCGGCATCCCGTCGAGCGAAGTGGCCGTCGAGTGCCTGCGCATGGGCGGCGGCTTCGGCGGGAAGGAGATGCAGCCGCATGGGTTCGCCGCGATCGCGGCGCTCGGGGCGAAGCTCACAGGCCGTCCGGTGCGCGTGCGGCTGAATCGCACCCAAGACATCACGATGACCGGCAAGCGGCATCCGTTCCTGCTGGAGTGGCGCGCCGGCTTCGACGCCGACGGGATCCTCCAGGCTCTCGACGCCACGCTCACCTCGGACGGCGGATGGAGCCTCGACCTGTCGGAGCCGGTGCTCGGCCGCGCCCTCGCCCATGTCGACAACGCGTACCGGATCCCGAACGTGCGCGCCCACGGTCGCGTCGCGAGGACGAACAAGCCGTCGAACACGGCCTTCCGCGGCTTCGGCGGGCCGCAGGGCGTGTTCGTGATCGAGGAGGTGCTCGGACGCGCGGCACCGGTGCTCGGCATCGCTCCCCACGAGCTGCGCGCGCGCAACTTCTACCGTCCCGGCGACACGACCCCGTACGGGCAGCCCGTCAAGGACGCCGAACGCCTGCCCGCGATCTGGTGGCGGCTGCGCGACGAGTGCGCGTTCGAGGCCCGACAGCAGGAGGTCGAGCGCTTCAACGCCGCCCACCCCGACCGCAAGCGCGGGCTCGCGATGACGCCGGTGAAGTTCGGGATCTCGTTCACCTTCACGTCGTTCAACCAGGCCGGTGCCCTCGTCATCGTCTACAAGGACGGTTCGGTGCTCATCACCCACGGCGGCACCGAGATGGGCCAGGGGCTGCATACGAAGATGATGCAGGTCGCCGCGACCGCCCTCGGGGTTCCGCTGGAGGCGGTGCGGCTCGCGCCGACCCGCACCGACAAGGTGCCGAACACCTCTGCGACGGCCGCGTCGTCGAGCGCCGACCTCAACGGCGGCGCCGTCAAGGCCGCGTGCGAAGAGATCCGCGGGCGGCTCGCGGCGGTCGCCGGGCGCCTGCTCGGCGTCGACGAGCGCGACGTGCGGTTCTCGGGCGGTGTCGTCTCGGGACTCGGTGACGGCCCCACCCTCACGTTCGCCGAGGTGGTCGGCGCCGCCTATCTGCAGCGCGTGCAGCTGTTCGCCGCCGGCTACTACCGCACCGAGGGCCTGCACTGGGATGCGCAGCGCAACCAGGGGTCGCCGTTCAAGTACTTCGCGTACGGCGCCGCGGCCGCCGAGGTCGAGATCGACGGCTTCACCGGCGCCCATCGCCTGCGGCGGGTCGACATCGTCCACGACGTGGGCGACTCGCTGTCGCCGCTGCTCGACGTCGGCCAGATCGAAGGCGGGTTCGTGCAGGGCGTGGGCTGGCTCACCATGGAGGAGCTGCGGTGGGACGACGGCGACGGGCCCACGCGCGGCCGCCTGCAGACGCCGTCGGCGAGCACGTACAAGCTGCCGAGCTTCTCGGAGCTGCCCGACGAGTTCCGCGTGCACCTGTTCGACGACGCCCGTGAGGACGGGGCGGTGTACGGCTCGAAGGCGGTCGGCGAGCCGCCGTTCCTGCTCGCCTTCAGCGCGCGCGAGGCGCTGCGCCAGGCTGTCGCGGCATTCGGTCCCGCCGGGCGTGTGGTCGAGCTCGGGTCGCCTGCGACGCCCGAAGCGGTGTTCTGGGCGATCGAGGCGGCGCGGGGTGCTCTGCCCGCAGCCATGGGCGCCTCCGGCCCCACGGCCGGCGAGACCGTGCCGGAGCCCGTCGCACAGCCGGCATCCCCCCTGCCCGTCGCGGAGTGAGGCGGCGCCGTGGACTGGCTCGACGCCCTGCAGCAGCTGCGCGACGCCCGCACCCCGGCCGTCGTCGTGACGCTCGCGATGGTGCGCGGCCACGCACCGCGCAACGGCGGCGCCAAGATGGTCGTCGCGCCCGCCGAGGCTTTCGGCACCATCGGCGGCGGCAACCTCGAGGCGACGGCCGTGTCGCGGGCGCGCGAGCTGCTCGCCACGGGCGCGGCCGAACCGGAGCTGCTCACCCTCACGCTGAGCGACAAGTCGGTCACCGAGTACGGCGTCCAGTGCTGCGGCGGCGAGGTGACGCTGCTGCTGGAACCCGTGCGCGTCGTGCCGTCGGTGGCGGTGTTCGGCATCGGCCACGTGGGGCTGGAGCTCGCCCGCATCCTCGCCCGTCAGCAGCTGGCCCTGCACCTCGTCGACTCGCGCGCCGACATGCTGACGCCTGACCGGCTCGCCCCCCTCGCCGACGCCGTCGCCGACCTGCAGGTGCACGTCGCCCCGGTGCCCGAGGCGGTTCTGCGAGCCCTGCCGCCCGGAACCCACGTCCTCGTCATGACCCACGACCACGCCGAGGACCTCGCGATCGTCGACCAGGCCCTGCGCGTCGAGGGCATCGGCTCCATCGGCCTGATCGGCTCGCGTTCGAAGTGGGCGCGCTTCCGCGCGAGGCTGCAGGATGCCGGGCACGACGACGACGCGCTGGCCCGGGTCACGACGCCCATCGGCCTGCCCGAGGTCACCGGCAAGCAGCCCGCGACGATCGCGGTGAGCGTGGCCGCCGGCATCCTCCAGCTCATCGAGCGGCAGGCCGCCACCCCGTCGCCGGGCGGACGTCAGTAGTCGATGCGGTCCGCCGTGCGGCGCCACTCGTCGAACGGCGCGACGCGCTGCGCGCCGGGCAGCGCGATCGTCGTCACCGGCATGATGTCGCGGTGCTCGGGGTGCCCGTCGAAGTACCGGTAGAACCGGGCGTCATCGAAGCCGGCCGCTGCGGCATCGTCGCGATCGGCGGCGAAGTAGACGCGGTCGATGCGCGCCCACAGCGCCGTCCCGAGGCACATCGGGCACGGCTCGCAGCTGGTGTAGAGCACAGCACCCGTGAGGTCGAAGGTGCCGAGGCCGCGGCACGCACGCCGGATGGCGGTGACCTCGGCGTGCGCGGACGGGTCGAGCTCGGCCGTGACACGGTTGACGCCCTCGAACACCTGCCCGTCGGCCGACACGACGAGGGCCCCGAACGGTCCGCCGTCGTTGCGGACATTCTCGGTCGCGATCTCGATGGCCCGCGCGAGGTAGTGCGCCGGCGCCCTGTCGGTGGAGGACATCAGGCCTCCACCCTACGAGCGCGCGGTCCGCCGCGCATCACCCGTCGCGGGTGTCACCGTTCGACGAGGATGCCGTCGGCGTCCGCCCACACGTGCCGCCCGGGGGTGAACTCCACCCCCGCGATCGTGACGGGCACGTCGACCTCGCCGATGCCGGCCTTGGCGCTCTTGCGCGGGTTCGAGCCGAGCGCCTTGATGCCGAGGTCGAGCTGGGCGAGCGCCTCGCGGTCGCGTACGGCGCCGTGCACGATGAGTCCCGCCCACCCGTGCGCGACGGCCGAAGCGGCGATGAGGTCGCCGACGAGCGCGGACTCCAGCGACCCGCCGCCGTCGACGACGAGGACGGCGCCGTCACCGGGGGTCGCGAGCAGCTCCTTGACGAGGGCGTTGTCGCGGTGGCACCGCACCGTCCGGATGGCGCCGTCGAAGGCTCGCCGCCCGCCGAGGTCGTGGAACTGCAGGGCGAGCGAGTCGAGCTCGTCGCCGCGCTCGTCGTACAGGTCGGCCGTCGCGATCGTCATGCGCCCAGGCTAGGACGGATGCCGCAGCCCTCCGCCGCACCGGCCGCAGAAGTTCGCCCGGGATTCCGCGGCCGAGAAGTTCAGCGCGCCGCGGGCGGGTTGTCGTCGGGGTGGAGGGCGCTGAAGAAGGAGTACGTGTCGCCGTCGGCGTCGGGGCCGCGCTCCTTGAACTCGTTCACGAGCTCGTACAGCCGCTGCTGGAACTCCTCCTTGTGCGCGGCGTTGACCTTGAGCCCCATCCAGGTCACGTCGAGCTCGTCGTCGGGAACGCCCTGGATCTGCTGCAGGAACGTCTCCACGAGCACGGGCGACCCGCCGGGCATCGACGTGCGCCACGACAGTCCGGTCGCGCGGTACGGCACCTCGCGAGCGCCCTGCGCGCCGGTGCGCTCGGGCTCGGCGGCGAGGTACCCGGTCTGCACGAGCGTGCGCACGTGGTGCAGCATCGTGCCCGGGTTCATGTCGAGCAGCTCCGCGAGCTCCTTGTTGGTGCGCGACTCGAACGCACACAGCCGCAGCACGCGCAGGCGCAGCGGCGAGCTGAGTGCGCGCATGCGCGCCTCGGCCTCAGGGTCGCCGTAATGCAGCTCGAGGCGGTCCTCGTGGGCGGTCACGTGCTCAGCGTACCGCGACTGATTGACAGAACTCAATCAGTGCCGCACACTGATTGGCATGTCCCAATCAGATGAGCCCCGCGCCGACGGCGGCGCTCCCCAGGGGCTCGCGGCCGAAGCCCTCGCCGAAGCGCGGGCCGAGGCATCCGGTCCCCTCAGCAGCCGGGTCGACGACGCCGTCGAAGCGGATCAGGATGCCGCCGCGCTCGCGTCCCCCGACGCACAGCCCCACCACCCCAAGGGGTCGCTGTGGCGCGACCGCAACTTCCTCACGATGTGGACGGGCCAGGCGCTCAGCCAGTTCGGCACCCAGATCACCGGGCTCGCCCTGCCGGTCATCGCCGTCATCCTGCTGGATGCCACCGAGTGGGAGATCGGGATGCTCAACGCCGCCGAGGTGGCGGCGTTCCTCATCGTCGGGCTGCCGGCCGGCGCGTGGATCGACCGGATGCGCAAGCGGCACGTGATGATCTGGGCCGACGGCATCCGCGCCCTCGCGCTCGCATCCATCCCCGTGCTGTGGGCGATGGGGCTGCTGCACATCTGGCAGCTCATGGTGGTCGCGCTCATCATCGGCGTGGCCACGGTGTTCTTCGACGTGTCGTACCAGAGCATCATCCCCTCGCTGGTGCGCAGGGACCAGATCGCCGAGGCCAACGGCAAGCTCGAGTCCACGCAGCAGATCGCCCACCTCGCCGGCCCCGCCGTCGGGGGCTGGCTTATCGGCGCGCTCACGGCGCCGGTGGCGATCGTCATCGACGCCGTCACCTACGCGGCGTCGTTCGTCGCGCTGCTGCTCACCCGCGATCACGAGGAGCGCCGGGCCCCCGAGGACCACGCGCCGATCCTCCACGAGATCGGCGAAGGACTGCGGTGGGTGTTCGGCAATCCGCTGCTGCGCCGCATCGTCGGCACGACCGCGGTGTCGAACTTCGCCAGCACGATGGCCTACACGATGCTGCCCATCCTGATCCTGCGCCAGCTCGGACTGTCGCCGGCGGCGATGGGCGTGATCTTCTCGCTCGGGGCGGTGGGCGGCGTGCTGGGCGCGATCGCCACACCGCGCATCGTCGCACGCATCGGCGAGGCCCGCGCGATCCCGGTGAGCGCCATCGCGTTCAGCGTGTCGGGCGCGGCCCTGCCCCTCGCCGCGGTGTTCCCGGCGCTCGCGTTCCCCCTGCTGGTCGTGCAGGGGTTCATCGCGAGCTTCACGGTGCTGCTCTACAACATCACGCAGGTGACCTTCCGGCAGCGGATCACCCCGCCGCGACTGCTCGGCCGCATGAACGCCTCCATCCGGTTCGTCGTGTGGGGAGTCATGCCGATCTCGGCGTTGCTCGCCGGCGTGCTGGGGCAGTGGCTGGGCGTCGTGCCGACGCTGTGGATCGCGTCCGTGATCGAGCTCGCGTCCGCGCTGTTCGTCGTGATCGGGCCGTTCTGGACCATGCGCGACCTGCCGTCCGCACCCCCGGAGCCGGCCTCCGCCTGACGAGCCAGGATGCCTCGGCCCGCCGTGCAGGGTCGGGCCGAGGCATCCGCTTCCCTCCGAGCCGGCGTAACCCACCGCCCGACATCACGCAATCCCGGTGCGGCGGCAGCCCCTCGCGTGCTTAGGTTGCTCCATGACGGCCCGCATCGTGTCGATCGGAACGGCGGTTCCTCCCACCGAGCTCCGGCAGGATGCGGTGCGCGACCTCTTCGGCGCGCAGCAGGGCATCGACCGGCTGACCCAGCGGCGCATCCGCGCGGTGTTCGACGCGGCCGACATCGAGCGACGGCACACCGTGCTCGCCGAGCTCGCCGCGCCCGGTGCCGCCCCGGCTCCCGGCCGCCCGCGGTTCGTCGACGCCAAGGGCACGATCCTCTCGCCCACCACCGGTGAGCGCAACGACCTGTACATCGCGGTCGCGCCCGAGCTGGCCGCCCGCGCGGCGCGCGACGCCCTCGCCAGCAGCAGGCTCGACCCGTCGACCGTCACGCACGTCGTCACGGTGTCGTGCACGGGACTGTTCGCCCCCGGACTCGACCATCGGCTCGTGCGCGACCTCGGGCTGGCTCCGACCGTCGAACGCTGTCACCTCGGGTTCATCGGCTGCGCGGCGGCGCTGCCCGCCCTGCGGGTGGCGGCGGCGCTGGCCGGCACGCGTCCGGATGCCGTCGTCCTGGTCGTCTGCCTGGAGCTGTGCTCGCTGCACCTACGGGCCTCGAGCGACCCCCAGCAGATCGTCGCGGCGTCCGTCTTCGCGGACGGCGCGGCGGCGGCCGTCGTCACCGCCGACCCCGCGACCGGGCGGCCCGGCGGATTCGAACTCGGCCGCTCCGGCTCGGCCCTCACCAGCGAGGGCGAGACCGACATGGTCTGGACCATCGGCGACCACGGGTTCGAGATGGTGCTGTCGGCCGAGGTGCCGCGCATCATCGGGCGAGAGATCCGCGGTGCCGTCGGCCGGTTCCTCGGCGACGACGATCTCCCCGAGACGTGGGCCGTGCACCCCGGCGGCCGCAGCGTGCTCGATCGCGTCGAGGCCGGGCTGGACCTGCCGCCCGACGCGCTCGCCGCATCGCGGCGCGTGCTGCGCGACTACGGCAACATGTCGAGCGCGACGATCCTGTTCATCCTCGAATCGCTGTTGCGCGACGACGGCGTGAGCGACGGTGCTCGCGTCGCTGCGCTGGCGTTCGGACCGGGCCTCACGGTCGAGTCGGCGCTGCTGACCCGGCGGCGTCCGGAGCCGGACGCCGATACCCCCGCCCGTGTCGCGCTGGCGGCATCCGCGTGAGCCTCGCCGTCCGCGACGAAGAGCTCGCCGAGCTCATGGACGACCCGGCCTGCGACGAGGGCACGCTCGCAGCCACCCTGCGACGGTTCGGCACGATCAACCGCCTCGTGTCGGGGTGGGGCACTGTGTACCGCACGCGGCTGCGCCCGCACCTGACGCGGCTCGGCCGGCCCGCACGCGTGCTCGACATCGGGTCGGGCGGGGGCGACCTGATCGTCCGCCTGGCCGCGGCCGCACATCGCGACGGACTCGACGTGGCGTGGACCGGCATCGATCCCGACCTCCGCGCGCACGCCGTCGCGTCGATGCGCGAGCCTGTCCCGGGCGTGACGTTCCGCTGCACGGACTCCGCCGCCCTGGTCGACGAGGGTGAGACGTACGACGCGGTGCTCTCGAACCACGTGCTCCACCATCTGGGCGGCGCCCTGCCCGCGTTCGCCGATGACTCGCTCCGGCTCTCGCGCGGCATCGTGCTGCACAGCGATATCGCCCGGTCCCGCCGCGCGTACGCCCTGTACGCGGTGGGGATCACGCCGTTCGCACCCGGAACCTTCCTGCGCACGGACGGGCTGCGCTCGATCCGCCGCAGCTACACGCAGGCGGAGCTCGCCGCAGCGCTGCAGCGGACGCAGCCGGATACCTGGACGGTCGACACTCCCGCGCCGTTCCGCCTCCTCGCCGTCGGGCGCGGCCGTGCGTGACGTCACGATCGTGGGCGCCGGCCCCGTCGGGACGCTGCTCGCCGGCGAGCTGACCCGCCGCGGGATCGACGTCGAGCTCCTCGAGCGCCGTCCCGAGCCCGGCGAGGCAAGCCGTGCCATCGGCATCCACTCCCCCGTCCTGGCCGCCCTCGAGCCCTCCGGCGTCACCGACCGCCTGCTGGCCGATGCCGTGCAGGTCCGACGCGGCGAGGCGCGCAGCCGCGGGCGCCTGCTCGGCACGGTGCGGTTCGGCGCGCTGTCGGCGCGCTTCCCCTTCGTGGCGACACTGCCCCAGTCGCGCACCGAGGCGGTGCTCGGCGCCGACGCGCCCGACCCCCTGCGCGGCGCGCACGTGACCGCGGTGATCCCCCGCCCGGACGCGGTCGTGGTGCGCTCGAGGCTGCTCGGGCGGATCATCGAGTCCGAGAGCCGCCTGGTCGTGGTCGCCGCGGGGCCCAGCGGGCGCGACCTCGTCTACCGCCCCGGCGCGGTCGCCTCGCGCGAGTACCGCGACCGCTACCTGATGACGGATGCCGTCACGCCGCCGCGCGGCGACGACACCGTCGCCGTCGTCCACCTCGACCCCGACGGCGTGCTGGAGTCGTTCCCGCTGCCCGGCGGCCGCCGCCGGTTCGTCGCATGGGACGCACCCGGCGGAGACGACGCGATCGACGCGCGCACGGAGCGGCTGCGGGCCGCGCTCGTCGGGCGCGGCGAACCGGAGGCGGCGGCCGCAGTGACGGGTGCGACGTCGTTCGGCGTACGCCGCGTCGTGGCCCCGCGGCTGCGCAACGGCCGGATCTTCGCGATCGGCGACACGGCGCACGAGGTCAGCCCCATCGGCGGTCAGGGCATGAACCTCGGGCTGCTGGATGCCGTCACGCTCGCGCCGCTCGTCGCTTCGTGGATCGCCACCGGAGACGCCCCCGACGCGCAGCTGCAGCAGTGGGAGACCCGCCGCGTCGGCTCGGCACGGCGCGCAGCGGCGCTCGCGTTCGCCAACACCGCGCTCGGCCGCCGCCTCGGCGGTGCCGATGCCGTCCGCCGCAGCGTCGTGAGGGCGATGCTCGCTCCGTCGACGGGGGCGATCTTCGCCCGCGCGTACGCCATGGGCTTCGACCTCGACGCGTGAGCGGCCGGGCGTCAGGCGACGAGCGCGCTCCCCGAGGCCACGAGCTGTGCCGCGAGCAGCAGCGCCGCCAGCATGACGAGCCGGAACAGCGCGCGCGTGGGCGGCCGCGCGACCGCCCGCCACGCGGTCACGACGGCCACCACCGCGACCGCCGCGAAGAACCCCCAAGAGGCTGCAGACACGGTCGACAGGTCGCCGCCGCACGCGCCCCACAGCACCGTCACCGCGCCGATCACGACGGCGGCCGCCGCGAGCACCGCGGACGTCCGCGGTCCGAGCCGGTGCGGGAGTCCCCGCACTCCGGTCCGCGCGTCGTCGTCGAGGTCGGGCAGCACGTTGGTGAGGTGCACGGCGGCGCCGAGCGCCGCGCCGGCGGTCCACGCCCACCAGGCCGCGAACGCGGGGTCCGGCGCCGACAGCGTGGCCAGCGACGGGAAGACGCCGAAGCTGACGAGGAACGGCGCGATCGACCAGGGCGTGGACTTGAGCCCGGCGTTGTAGGCGAGCGCCGAGCCGAGGGCCAGGGCATGGGCCGCCGGCATCCGCCACCCCAGCAGGCACGACAGCACCAGCGCCGCCGCCAGGAGGCCGGCGGAGACGGCCCACGCGACGCCGAGCGTCACGTCGCCGCGCGCGATCGGCTTGTCGCGGCGTCCGACCTCGCGATCGCGGGCGGCGTCGAACGCGTCGTTCGAGACGCCCACCGACAGCTGGCCCGCGAACACCGCGGCCGTCAGCACGACGAGTCGCCAGGGCTCCAGCCCGGTCGCGACGCCGAGCGCGAGGGCGAGCGCCGTGACGACGAGGGTCGGCCCCGGATGCGATGAGCCCCACAGGGCGCGGACGGTGCGCACGCTCGATGCTCTCACGCGCTTCGGACGACAGGCGGAGCGAACCCGGGAATGACTCTCAGATACATGCGGTTGCATGGACGTGGGCCGACGGCGTCCCGGCACATCGCACGACAGCAAGGAGACGCCCCCATGTCCGATCTCACCACCCGCACCGCCGAGACCGATGCTCCCATCATCGACGTTCTCGCCGAGCGCTGGAGCACGCGCATCTTCGACCGCGACGCCGTCATCGACGAGGCCGCGCTCGCGAGCGCGCTCGAGGCGGCCCGCTGGGCGCCGACCGCGGCGAACACGCAGGCCTGGCGCGTCATCGTCGCCCGCCGCGGAACGGCCGCGCACGCCACGGTGCTCTCGTCCCTCGCCGGATTCAACAGCGCGTGGGCCGGCGACGCGGCAGCGCTCGTCGTCTTCGTGGCCGAGACCGAGCGCGACGGCAAGCCGATGATGTGGGCGCAGTACGACACCGGCCAGGTCGCCGCCCACTTCACGGTGCAGGCGCACGCGAACGGCCTCTCGACCCACCAGATGGGCGGCTTCGACCGCGAGGCGATCGCGGCCGGCTTCGGCCTCGGCGCGGAGTTCACGCCCGTCACCGTGATGGCCGTCGGCGAGCTCGGCGACATCCGCGAGGCGTCGGAGGAGCTGCAGGCGCGCGAGAACGCTCCGCGCGTGCGCCGCCCGGTCGCCGAGTCCGTCCTCGTGAACGACTGACGTCACACCGGGATTCGCGAAAGGGTAGAGTTTCGCCGCACCGGCGGCGCGGAACTCTACCCTTTCGCGGTTCCTGCGTCAGTCGTCGAGCAGCTCGGCCTCGATCACGTCGTCGTCCTCGGCCGGCGCCTCGGTCGCAGCGGGCCCGTCGCTCGTCAGCACGAGCTGCGAGCCGTCCGCCGCCACGTCGACGCGCACCACGTCGCCGTCGCGCACACCGCCCGACAGCAGTGCCATCGCGAGGCGGTCCTGGATCTCGGACTGGATCAGCCGGCGCAGCGGCCGGGCGCCGAACACCGGGTCGTAGCCGCGCTCGGCGAGCCAGGCACGGGCGTCGGGCGTCACCGCGAGCGTCAGGCGGCGGTCCTTGAGGCGCCGCTGCAGCGCATCGACGGCGAGCTCCACGATCTGCGCCAGGTCGTCCTCGCTCAGTGCCGCGAACATCACGATGTCATCGAGGCGGTTGAGGAACTCCGGCTTGAACGCCTGCCGCACGATCGCCATCACGGAGTCGTGCTTCTGCTCGGTCGACAGCGTCGGATCGATGAGTATCGGCGAGCCCAGGTTCGACGTCAGGATGAGGATGACGTTCGTGAAGTCGACCGTGCGCCCCTGGCCGTCGGTGAGGCGGCCGTCGTCCATGACCTGCAGCAGCACGTCGAAGACCTCGGGGTGCGCCTTCTCGACCTCGTCGAGCAGCACGACCGAGTACGGGCGCCGGCGCACGGCCTCGGTGAGCTGGCCGCCTTGCTCGTAGCCGATGTACCCGGGAGGGGCGCCGACCAGACGCGATACCGAGTGCTTCTCGCCGTACTCCGACATGTCGATGCGCACCATGGCGTGCTCGTCGTCGAAGAGGAACTCGGCGAGCGCCTTGGCGAGCTCGGTCTTGCCGACGCCGGTGGGTCCGAGGAACAGGAACGAGCCGGTGGGGCGACCGGGGTCGCTGATGCCGGCGCGCGAGCGGCGGACCGCGTCGGACACCGCCTTGACGGCATCCTTCTGCCCGATCAGCCGCTTGCCGAGCTCGGCCTCCAGGTGCAGCAGCTTCTCGGTCTCGCCCTGGAGGAGCTTTCCGACCGGGATGCCGGTCCACGCCGCGATGACCGCCGCGATGTCTTCGTCGGTGACCTGGTCGTTGACCATGCGGTCGCCGGCGGGCTCTTCGCGCTCGGCGACGCCGAGCTCGCGCTCCAGCGCGGGGATCTCGGCGTACAGCAGGCGGGAGGCCTTCTCGAGGTTGCCCTCGCGCTGTGCGCGCTCGGCCTCCATGCGGGCGGCGTCGAGCTTGGTCTTGAGGTCGCCGACGCGGTTGAGCGACGCGCGCTCGCGCTCCCAGCGGCCCTGCAGCTCGCCGAGGCGCTCCTGCTCGACCCGCAGCGTCTCGCGCAGCGCGGCGAGGCGCTCCTTCGACGCGTCGTCCTTCTCCTTCTTGAGCGCGAGCTCTTCGAGCTTGAGGCGGTCGACGTGCCGGCGCAGCTCGTCGATCTCGAGCGGCGCCGAGTCGATCTCCATGCGCAGGCGCGACGCGGCCTCGTCGATCAGGTCGATGGCCTTGTCGGGCAGCTGGCGCGACGGGATGTAACGGTGACTGAGGGATGCCGCAGCCACGAGTGCAGCGTCGGCGATGGCCACCTTGTGGTGCGCCTCGTAGCGCTCCTTGAGACCGCGCAGGATCGCGACGGTGTCTTCGACCGACGGCTCGCCCACGTACACCTGCTGGAAGCGGCGCTCGAGCGCGGCATCCTTCTCGATGAACTCGCGGTACTCGTTGAGCGTGGTGGCGCCGATGAGTCGCAGCTCGCCGCGGGCGAGCATGGGCTTGAGCATGTTGGATGCCGCGACCGACCCCTCGCCGCCGCCGGCGCCCATGAGCACGTGCAGCTCGTCGATGAAGGTGATGATCTTGCCGTCGGACTCGGTGATCTCTTTGAGGACGCTCTTGAGGCGCTCCTCGAACTGACCGCGGTACATCGCGCCGGCGACCAGCGCCGAGATGTCGAGGGTGACGAGCTCCTTGTCCTTCAAGGATTCGGCGACGTCGCCCGCGACGATGCGCTGGGCCAGGCCCTCGACCACGGCCGTCTTGCCGACGCCGGGTTCGCCGATGAGCACGGGGTTGTTCTTGGTGCGGCGGGTCAGCACCTGGCTGACGCGCCGGATCTCGCTGTCACGCCCGATGACGGGATCGAGCTTGCCCTGCCGGGCGCGGTCGGTGAGGTTGATGCCGAACTGCTCGAGGGCGCTCTGCGCGTCCTCCTGTCCGGGCTGTTGCGTGGCGTTCATCTGTCTCCTGAAATCTGCGAGGCTAAAAGTTGAGCCGTCTTGGCTCAAGTTTACCAAGTGATGGATGCCGCGGCAAGGCACCTACCGTTCGCGCGGCTCTGCACGCAACTCGTCGCGGGCATCGTCATACGCCCGGCGCAGCGCGGCGCCGACCCACTCCGAGCCGCGGTAGATGTTGGCCTCCCCCATCTCGGCGCGCAGGCCGCCCGCTTCGAGCTGCCGGATCACGCGTGCCTCGCTCACCACGAGCTTGAGGCTGGAGCCGACCGCGCGCAGCTCGTGCGCGTACCGGCGCAGCACCTCGACGAAGGCCAGCCCGACCTCGTCGGTACCGCGCAGGCGCACGATCACGACCGACCGTGTCGACTCCGGCGTGACCGCAGGCAGCTGGCGCTCGAACGTCGGCGCGCTCGCGAAGAACAGGCTGCCGTAGGGCTGCAGCATGACGATCTCGCCCGGCGGCACGCGGTGCGGCGGGTCGATCTCGCGCATGCGGCCGTCGTCGGCGAACACGACGCGGCGCACGCGCACCCGGTTGGACTGCTGGGCGACGAACATGATGATGCCGAGACCGACCCCCGTGAGCACGGCGAACTGCAGCGGGATCAGCAGGGTCAGCACGAACGTCACCGCCATCACGACGGTCGGCAGCGGTCCGCTGCGGATGACGGAGTACACGCGGCTCGGTTTGACGGCCGTCACGCCCACGACGATCAGCAGCCCCGCGAGCGCCGGCATGGCGATGTACGCGACAACGCCCGACGCCAGCAGGATCACGAGCGACGTCACGGCCGCGGCGACGAAGTACACGAGCCGGGTGCGTGCGCCGGCCGCGGCGACGAGCGTCGACCCCGACGACGAGCCGCCCACCGGCATGCCCCGGAACAGGCCCGACACGACGTTGCCGACGCCCTGGCCGACGAAGTCCCGCGACGTGTCGGACGGCTTGCCGTCGGGTGACGGGATCGCCGCCGACACGCCGGTGCCCTGCACCATCGCCACGAAGGCGAGCGAGACCGCCGGCACGATCAAGAAGCCGACGTCGTCGAGGTTGGGCAGCACCGGCAGCGGCAGCGAGCCGGGCACCGCGACGAGGTCGCGCAGCAGCACCACGGGGTTCGCGACCCAGATGTTCAGCATCACGGCCGCGATCGAGCCGACCACGACGGCGACCACGAGTCCCAGCGCTCCGACGCGCGTGTTCTGCAGCAGCACGATGAGGAGCACGGTGATCGCGCCGACCACGACGGCCGCCACGCTCCAGTCGAGCAGATGCAGGCCGAGGTCGAACGTCTTCGCGATGCGGTTGTCGCCCTGCGCGTCATATCCCGTGAAGTTCGACAGCTGCCCCAGGACGATGTTGACCCCGACCGCGGTCACGAACCCCGTCATCACCGCGGTCGGCACGAAACGCACGAGCCGCCCCGCGCCGAGCAGGCCCGCGGCGATGAGGATGATGCCGCTCATCATGGTGAGCGTGTAGAGCGCCCGGTCGGGGTCCGCGAGCGTCTCGAGCCCGGCATCCGACACGATGAGGGCCATGGCGCCCGTGACCTGCACCGTCATGAGCGCGCTGCTCGTGAACAGGGCGGCTCCGACCATCCCGAACAGGTGACCGTAGAGCCCGGCGAGCGGGTTGAGCCCCGAGAGCAGACCTTGCGCGAGGCCGTCCGGCACGCTCTCGACGCCGAGCGTCAGACCCGCGACGAGGTCGCGACGCAGCGTCTTGCGCGAGAACCACGATCGCGGATTCAGCCCCACGGTGCCACGGTAGCGAACGCCCGCGCGCCTGTCGCGGACCCTCCGCTACGCCACCGATTCGAGAGCGGATGCCGCGACCTCTGCCGTTCCGGCATCCACCAGCTCATCGTCCAGGCACGTCTCGTCGGTGCACGCGAACCGGGATCGGTACGCCGTCGGCGTCGTGCCGAGCACGCGGGCGAAGTTCTGGCGCAGCACCGCGGCCGAGCCGAAGCCGCTCTCGTACGCGATGCGGTCGAGGCCGAGGTCGGTCTTCTCGAGCAGCCGCTGTGCATGGATGATGCGCTGGCGGGCGAGCCACGCGGCGGGCGTCGCACCGTGGTCGGCCTTGAAGCGCCGGGCGAACGTGCGGGGCGACATGTGCGCCTTCGCCGCCAGCTGGTCGACGGTGAGGTCGAGGCGCAGATTGTCGAGCATCCAGTCAGTGACCGGCGCGAGAGACAGCGACGTGGTCGCGGGCAGCGGGCTGTCGATGAACTGCGCCTGCCCGCCGTCGCGCTGCGGGGGCACCACCATGCGGCGGGCGATCTTGTTGGTGAGCTCGGCGCCCAGCTCCTGCCGCAGCAGGTGCAGGCAGGCGTCGATGCCCGCCGCCGTGCCGGCGCTCGTGATGATGCGGCCGTCCTGCACGTAGAGCACGTCGGGGTCGACGTCGATCGCGGGATACATCGAGGCCATGATGTGCGCGTACATCCAGTGCGTGGTCGCCTTGCGGCCGTCGAGCACGCCCGCCTCGGCGAGGATGAACGACCCGCTGCACACGCTGAGCAGCCAGGCGTCGCGCGCGGCCGCCGCTCGCACGGCATCCCGGACGCGGGGGTCGGAGCGCCCCCAGTACTCGCGGGGCGTGGGGCACACGACGACGAGGTCGGCCTCGTACGCGAACGACAGGTCGTTGTCGACGTTGATCGAGAAGCCGAGCTTGGACTGCACGACGCCCGGCTCGGCGGTGACGACGCGGAAGTCGAAGTTGGGCACGCCGTCCTCGGACCGGTCGAGCCCGAACGCCTCGCAGGCCACTCCGAACTCGAACGGCGCGAAGCCGTCCATGACGATGCACGCGACGGTGTTCATCGGGATCCTCCTCGGGCTGCGGCGCCGGCACAAAGCGTGGCAGTTTTCGTACGATGCGTGTCCATCCTGCCACTCGTGGCAGTTCTATGGCAAGCGTAGCGTTTCTGCCATGTTCCTGATCATCGTTCTCGCCGCACTGTCGGCCTGGGCACTCGCCTCGACCGTCCTCGCTCTCCGCAGCGACGGCTACCGCCGGGTGCCCACCGACCGCACCCGCCTCCCCTGACGCCCGGCGGGCGCCCCGCACCGTCAGGCCGTCACGCCCCGCCCCGTCAGGCCCTCGCGCCCCGGCGCCGTCAGGCTCTGACGCGCTCGTACACCCCGACCATCGCCGCCGTCCGCGACGACTGACGGAACCGCTCGCGGACCGTCGGGTCGGGAGTGCGCGGCGTTCCGGCGGAGATGTCGGATGCCGCCACCCGCAGCGCCTCGGCCAGCGCAGCGATCGACGGGTCGGCGTGCTCGCCGTCGCCGACCGCCCAGAATCCGCCGCCGAGCTCGGCGGCCAGATCCGGGTCGCTCACCACGGCGGGCGTGCCCAGGGAGGCGGCCTCGAAGATCGTCATGCCCTGGGTCTCGAACCCGATGGAGGTCTGCACGACCGCGTCCGCCGCGGCGATGCGCCGCAGGGTCTCGGCGTACGACAGGCGTCCCGCGAACGTGACGACGGCGCGCGGCCGAAGCTTCTCGACGAGCCGCCGGGCGGCGCGCAGCTGCCCACCGCCGCCGATGATCTCGACATCGGCTTCGACGCCCGCGGCCGCGAGCGCTTCGAGGAACGGCAGCAGGCGCTTCTCGGGGCTCATGCGGCCGAGCCACACGAACCGCGGCGGCCCCGGCGCGCGGGCCTCCGGAGCAGTGGCCAGCGCCTCATCGAGCAGTCCGTCGTCGATGCCGTTCCAGATCACGTCGACCGCCGCAGGCGTGGGCGCGGCGTCGAGATCCGCCGGCACGCCACGGCGCCCCTGCGGCACCGCCCCGTGAGCCTCGAGCCGGCGCGCGAAGTGCGTCGACGGCGCGGTGACGGCATCCGAGCGGTTCGCCAGGCGCCGCAGGTACGCCCAGCCGTCGCGCCCCACCGGCTTCGCCTCCATGAACACTCCGAGCGCGCGGCGCTGCCACGCATTGAGCACCCGCAGCACGAGCCTCGGGAACGGCGCCGTGGCCTCGATGCCGACATCCACGCGGTTGTGCATCGTGTGGACGACCGGCAGCGCGTGCCGTCGCGCGAACCTGTGGCCGATGAACGCCCCCCAGAAGTCGGCCTGCACGTGCACGACGTCGACGGGAGGACGACCCGTGTCTTCGAGCAGTCGCCGCAGGGCGGCATCCACCCGACGATCGGTGCGCGCACCGGGCCACGTCATCGAGTACTCGCGGTCGAACGTGATGGGGATCGACGGCAGGTCCAGGTACGACGGATCGTCCCCGACCCCCCGCGACCTGGCACGACCGTGACGGGCCGGCGCGACGATCGTGACCGTGTGCCCGGCCTTCTCCAGGAAGCGGCGCTGCAGGCGCATCGACACCTGGGCCCCGCCCAGCGTCTCGGCATGCTGGTCGCCGAACATCACGACGTGCACGGCGGCCTACTCGGGCAGCGGCTCGTCGCGGTAGAGCGCCTCGAACGTGTCGAGCGTGCGCCGGATGTCGTGCACCTTGACGCCCTCGAGCGACGCCTGCTGCATGCGCACGCGCTCCTCCTGCGGCAGCGTCAGCACCGTGGTGAGCTTCTCTGCCAGATCGTCCACGTCGCCGGGGCGGAAGAGGTACCCGTTCTCGCCGTCGTGGACCAGGTGCGGCAGGGCGACGGCGTCGGCCGCGACGATCGGCAGACCCGAGGCCATCGCCTCCATGGTCGCGATCGACTGCAGCTCGGCGATCGATGCGATCGCGAAGACGCTCGCGTTCGTGAGCAGCGACCGCAGCTCGTCGTCGCTGGTGTGGCCGTGGAAGTGCACCCGCTCGGTGAGCTCCAGCTCTGCCGTCAGGTTGTCGAGGTTGCGGCGCTGGTCGCCGCTGCCGACGATGTCGAAGCGGACGTCGAGGGCGGGATCGAGCTTCGCGATCGCCCGCAGGATCACGCCGATCTGCTTCTCGGTCGTGAGGCGTCCGACGAACACGATCCGGTTGCCGTCGCGCGGCTCCAGGTCGGCCGTGTAGTTGCCCGCGTCGATGCCGCAGCTGATCGGGATGACGTTCTCGATGTCGATCGTCGACTCCAGGAAGTCGGCGGCCCGGCGCGTCGGCGTCGTCACCGCCCGCGTGAGGTCGAACGTGCGCTTGGCGTCGGCCCAGGCGAGCTTGACGACGACACGGTCCAGCGCGTCCGGGAGGGTCGTGAAGTCCACGATGTTCTCGGCCATCACGTGGTTGGTGGCGATGATCGGGATGCCGCGCTTGTGCGCCTCGCGGGCCAGCCCTCGGCCGATCACGATGTGCGACTGGATGTGCACGACGTCCGGCCGCACCTCGTCGAGGGTGCGGCGGGCATAGTGCTTCGACATCCACGGCAGCACGAACGTCAGCCAGTCGTGCGGCAGGAACCGCCAGGCGGGGAGGCGGTGCATCGTCATCGGCTCGCCCTCGATGACCTCCGTGAAGGTCCCGTGCTCGCGGTACGTCTTGCTCGGCGCCATGACGTGGACCTCGTGACCCCGGGCGACGAGACCGGCGGCCAGGCGTTCGGCGAACCGCGCGGCACCGTTCACGTGAGGGAGGAACGTGTCGGCGCCGATCAGGATCTTCAGCGGGCGCGCGGAGGCGCGGGAGTTCTCTTGGGGCGTCGCAGGATCGGTCACGGATTGGGGGCCTTCTGTGCGGCGGGTGCGCGCGTGGGGCGGGGTCTTTGCGCGGCATCCACCTTACTTCACGTGCTCACGAGGCCTCCTCAGGAACGCGCCAGACCCGACCCGTACCCTGGGGGCATGTCCCGACTGCAGGCCGACGCCGACCCCAACCTGTGGGTGCCGGTGACCGAGTCCCTCGGCTTCCGCGGACGCCGCCACCGCAAGGCGGCGATCCGGATGCTGCTCACCCAGGCGAACGGCGCGCTGGGGGCCGAGAGCCGCCCGGGCAGCGGCGTCGCCGCGTGGGCGATGAGCCAGGCGGCGCCATTCCTCATGCGCAGGGCCGCCGGGCGCGTGCTGGTGTGGGTGTGGAAGGCCGACCCGGAACTCGTCGTCGTCATGGCCCAGATCCAGCAGGCGACCAACGATCTGCGCGCCGCGCGGGCCATGATGCCGATGGAGTACGACGACACCGAGTCGTTCCGCAACCCGTACCTCGGCGTGGGCGAGAAGCTCGAGATGGCGCTGCCGAGCGATCAGCGCACGCCGCCCTTCGCGACGTACACATGGGACACCGGAACGCACTTCGTCACGGTGACCGCGGTGTGCTCCGACCGGGAGCGCTTCGGCACCGTGATCGGCAGCATCGACGACGTCGCCCGCACGCTGCGCGTGGTCGACGACGTCGCGATCGGCGAGACGCCCGGCGTGCTGCGCATCGACCCGAAGAACTGACCCCCGCGCAACCGGTCGCGGGGCCCTCGCGCCGCTAGCCTGGGCACGTGAAGCGCGATACTCCGCCCGCCGTGCCTGCCGCGCCCGTGCTGTCGCCGAGTCTGCGTGTGCTGCTGACGCTCGCCGCCGCCGCGGTGGTGCTGGCCGGCGTGTACTTCGCGCGGAGCGTGTTCGGGCCGCTCGCGCTCGCCATCGTCCTGGTCATCATCTGCGAGCCGGCGCGCCGTCCGCTGCAGCGCCTCGGCTGGCCCCGCTGGGCCGGCACGACCGCCGTCATCGTGGTCGCCTACCTCGTGCTGCTCGGCATGGCGGCGCTGCTGTGGGTCGCCGGCGCACAGTTCGCCGGCCTCGTCGCCGACTACGCCGACACGCTGCGCGCGAGCGCCGACGACGTGGTCGCGTGGCTGCAGTCGATGGGCCTCGACCAGCAGGCGGCCGACGCGACCGCATCCGCCGTCGACCCGAAGACGATCCTCGGGGCGGTCTCGAGCCTCGGCGGCACGGTGATCGGGGTCGCGACGGCACTGTTCTTCGTCTTCGCGTACGTGATCTTCATGGCGGCCGATGCCGCGCGGTACGGCGACGCCGAGCGCGTGTTCGGCGCCGAGCGCCGGCCCGTCATCCGGCGGGCGCGCAACTTCAACACCGGCGTCCGCCGCTACTACGTCGTCAACGCCAGCTTCGGCGCCGTCGTCGCGATCATCGACGGCCTCGCGCTGTGGGCTCTGGGCGTGCCCGCGCCGATCACGTGGGCGATCCTCGCGTTCGTCACCAACTTCATCCCCAACATCGGCTTCGTGATCGGCCTGATCCCGCCCGCGGTGCTCGCGTTCGTCGTCGGCGGATGGCCGCTCTTCCTCGCCGTGATCGCGATCTACTGCGTCGTGAACGTCGTACTGCAGGTGCTCGTGCAGCCGAAGTTCGTGAGCGACGCGGTCGACCTGAGCCTCACGCTGAGCTTCTTCTCGGTGATCTTCTGGACGTTCGTCATCGGTCCGCTGGGTGCGATCCTGTCGATCCCGCTCACGCTG
>PJUC01000174.1_pt1 | contig 41043 bp, 35 predicted proteins | sample 1512161 | NCBI WGS metagenome assembly PJUC01 (sample SAMN08177676, study PRJNA422409) | Soil metagenome, whole genome shotgun sequencing project. | isolation source: Soil enriched on filter paper | place: USA: Madison | collected 2015-01-15
CGACGGCGGCATCCTGGAGCGCCTGGTCGAGCCGGAGCGCCAGATCATGTTCCGCGTGCCGTGGGTCGACGACGCCGGACGTCTGCAGGTCAACCGCGGCTACCGCATCCAGTTCTCCTCGGTGCTCGGCCCCTACAAGGGCGGCCTGCGCTTCCACCCGTCGGTGAACCTCTCGATCATCAAGTTCCTCGGCTTCGAGCAGATCTTCAAGAACGCCCTCACCGGTCAGGGCATCGGCGGAGGCAAGGGCGGATCGGACTTCGACCCGCACGGCCGGTCCGATGCCGAGGTCATGCGCTTCTGCCAGTCGTTCATGAACGAGCTGTACCGCCACCTCGGCGAGCACACCGACGTCCCCGCGGGAGACATCGGCGTCGGCGGCCGCGAGATCGGCTACCTCTTCGGCCAGTACCGCAAGATCACCAACCGTCACGAGTCGGGCATGTTCACCGGCAAGGGCGTGCAGTGGGGCGGCGCCGAAGTGCGCACCGAGGCCACCGGCTACGGCGCGGTGTTCTTCGTCGAAGAGATGCTGGCGGTGCACGGCGAGACCCTGCACGGCAAGCGCGTCGGCGTCTCGGGCTCGGGCAATGTCGCGATCTACGCGATCGAGAAGGCCCGGCAGCTCGGCGCCACCGCGGTGACCGCCTCGGACTCGTCGGGCTACGTGCTCGACGACGCCGGCATCGACGTCGCCCTGCTGCGCCAGATCAAGGAGGTCGAGCGCGGCCGCATCTCGGAGTACGCGGCCCGCCGCCCTGGAGCGACGTACGTCGAGGGCGAGCGCCCGTGGCGCGTGCCCGTGGATGTCGCGATCCCGTCCGCCACCCAGAACGAGCTGGACGCCGACGACGCCCGGGCCCTCGTCGCGAACGGCGTGCGCGCCGTCGCAGAGGGCGCCAACATGCCCTCCACGCCCGAGGCGGTCGAGGTGCTGCAGACCGCCGACGTGCTCTTCGCGCCGGGCAAGGCGGCCAACGCCGGCGGCGTCGCCACGTCGGCCCTCGAGATGAGCCAGAACGCCGCGCGGCAGCGGTGGAACTTCGACGACAGCGAGGCCAAGCTCCGCGGCATCATGGCGAACGTGCACCACGCCGCCTTCACCGCCGCCGAGAAGTACGGCCGCCCCGGCGACTACGTCGCGGGCGCGAACTGCGCCGGCTTCGAGCGCGTCGCGCACGCGATGCTCGCGCAGGGCGTCATCTGACCCTCCCCCGCGCTCAGACGGGAACCGGATGCCGCGGCATCCGGTTCCCGTCTTTCTGCGCCCTTCGTCCGGGACCGTCTGGTAGCGTCGCGGCCGTGAAGACCGGGATGGTGCCGGACACGCAGCGCGGCGCGACAAGGGAGGGCGAACCGACCGGCGCGTGATCCGCTCATCCCGCTTCGCCCCGACAGCGAGAGGGGGTGGATGCATGAGCGAGCAGACCCTCGCCGCGGGTGATGTGATCACCGTGACGGTGACGAAGGCCGTGCCGTTCGGCGTTCTCGTGGAGTGCGCCGGCGTTCCGGGACTCGTGCGCGGCACGGCGGCGGATCCGGGCGTCGAGCTGCGTGTGCGCGTCGTCGAGTACGACGCGGCACAGCAGCGGTTCTCGGCGACCCGGGCATGACCCCGGCGTGACCCGATCAGGCGCCGGAGGACGCGGCCTCGGTCTTCTTCTCGGGCCACAGCTGGTCGAGCAGCTGTGCGACCCACGCGATCAGTTCGGCGTCTCCGAGCGGCTCGCCGCCGGCACTGGGCAGCGGCACCACCATCGCCTCGCCGCCCGCGACGAGCTTCGCCTTGGGGTGCAGGCGCTGCAGCCGCACGCGCATCGAGTCGGGCAGGTTCGCGGGCGCGATGCGCAGGTTCGGCCCCATCGCGACGACGTCGGCGAGCCCGGCCTGCGCGGCGCGGCGCCGCAGGCGCGCGATGGCGAGCAGCCCCTCCACCTCGGCGGGGGGCTCGCCGTAGCGGTCGGTGAGCTCTTCGATCACCAGGTCGATCGCGTCGCTGCCATCGGCCGTCGGAGTCGTGGCGGATGCCGCGGCCGACAGCTTCTGGTAGGCCTCGAGCCGCAGGCGCTCGCTGTCGATGTACGACTCGGGGATGCGGGCCTGCACGGGCAGCTCCAGACGCAGCTCGGTCGGGCCTTCGGTCTCTTCACCCCGGAAGGTCGCGACGGCCTCGCCGATCATCCGCAGGTACAGGTCGAAGCCGACGCCGGCGATGTGGCCGGCCTGCTCGGCGCCCAGCAGGTTGCCGGCGCCGCGGATCTCGAGGTCCTTGAGCGCCACCTGCATGCCCGAGCCGAGGTCGTTGTTGACCGCGATCGTCTCCAGGCGGTCGGCCGCGGTCTCACTCAGCGGCTTCATGTCGTCGTAGAGGAAGTACGCGTAGGCGCGCTCTCGCGCACGTCCGACGCGGCCGCGCAGCTGGTGCAGCTGGCTGAGGCCGTACTTGTCGGCGCGGTCGATGATGATCGTGTTCGCGTTCGAGATGTCCAGGCCGGTCTCGACGATCGTCGTGCAGACGAGCACGTCGAACCGTCGCTCCCAGAATGCGTCGACGACCTCCTCGAGGGCATGCTCGCCCATCTGCCCGTGCGCGACCGCGATGCGCGCCTCCGGCACGAGCTCGGAGAGCTCGGCCGCGACGCGCTGGATCGACTGCACGCGATTGTGCACGTAGAACACCTGGCCCTCGCGCAGCAGCTCGCGGCGGATCGCGGCGGTGATCTGCTTGTCGTTTCGCGGGCCGACGTACGACAGGATCGGGTGGCGGTCCTCGGGCGGCGTCTGCAGCGTCGACATCTCGCGGATGCCCGTGACCGCCATCTCGAGCGTGCGGGGAATGGGCGTCGCGCTCATCGCGAGGATGTCGACGTTCGTCTTGAGCTTCTTCAGCGCGTCCTTGTGCTCGACGCCGAACCGCTGCTCCTCGTCGATGATCATGAGACCCAGGTCTTTGAAGATCACCTTCTCGGTCAGGATGCGGTGGGTGCCGATCACCATGTCGACGGTACCGTCGGTGAGTCCGGCCAGCACCTCTCGCGCCTGCTTGTCGGTCTGGAAGCGCGAGAGCGCCTTGACCTTCACCGGGAAGCCTGCGAACCGCTCCGTGAACGTCTCGAGATGCTGCTTGACGAGGAGGGTCGTCGGCACGAGCATCGCCACCTGCTTGCCGTCCTGGATCGCCTTGAAGGCGGCCCGCACGGCGACCTCGGTCTTGCCGAAGCCGACGTCGCCCGACAGCAGCCGGTCCATCGGGATCGGCTTCTCCATATCGGCCTTGATCTCGTCGATGGTCTGCAGCTGATCGGGGGTCTCGGCGAAGGGGAACGCCTCTTCCAGCTCGCGCTGCCAGGGCGTGTCGGGGCCGAATGCGTAGCCCTTCGACGCCATCCGCGCCGAGTACAGCTTCACCAGCTCGACGGCGATGTCGCGCACGGCCTTGCGCGCCTTGCTCTTGGCCTGTGCCCAGTCGCTGCCGCCCATCTTCGACAGTGTCGGTGCCTCGCCGCCCACGTAGCGCGACAGCAGGTCGAGCTGGTCGGTGGGTACGAAGAGCTTGTCGCCCGGGTAGCCGCGCTTGGACGGCGCATACTCCAGCACGAGGTACTCGCGGACGCTCTTGACCGCGTTGCGGCCGCCGCTGGACACCTCGCGCTGGGTCAGCTCGACGAACTTGCCGATGCCGTGCGTGGCGTGCACGACGTAATCCCCGGCCTTCAGCTGCAGCGGGTCGACGACGGCCTTGCGCCGCGAAGCGAGCTTCTTGACGACACGGGTGTCGCCGCCGATCGTGCGGCCGTAGAACTCCGACTCGGTGAGCACCGCGAGCTTCGCGTCGGGCGCCTCGAAGCCGCGCTCGAGGACGCTCACGACGACGTGCGCGACTCCGGGTTCGGGGGCGTGCAGCACCTCGTCGACCTTGCGGGCCGCGATGCCGCGCTCGGCGAGCACGTCACGGGCGCGCTCCACGAGACCGCTTCCGGATGCCGCGATCACGACGCGCCAGCCATCGGCGAGGAGGGCTCCCACGTGGTCCGTGGCGCCCTCGACATTCCCCTGGAACGAGGGCACCGCGGTGCCGGGCACGCGGATCGCGGCCGACGCCTCGAGCGCCACGTCGATGTCGCTGCTGATCGGACCGTCGAGCAGGCCCTCGGCGGCGGCATCCGCCTCGCCGGAATCGAAGGCGCTGAGGGTCCACCATGCGCCGCCGCGGGCGTGCGCGGCCGACCGCAGCTCGGGAAGCGACAGGAAGTCGCCCGCGCCGAGGTCCACCGGCGTGGACGCGCCGGCGGTGGCGGCGCTCCACGCGGCGTCGAGGAACTCCCGGTTCGTCTCACCCAGCGTGATAGCCCGCGTGACGGCCCGCTCAGGGTCGACGAGGGCGACCGCCGCTCCCTCGGGCAGGTAGTCCGCCAGGGTGACGAGACTCTCCACGACCGCGGGAAGGAGGGACTCCATTCCTTCGACGGGGATGCCCTCGGCCATCTTCTCGAGCATGCCGGTGAGCCCGGGGAACTCGTCCTTCAGCTGGCGGGCGCGAGCGCGCACGGCGTCGGTCAGCAGCAGCTCGCGGCTGGGCATGAGCGTGACCTCGCGCACCTCGCCGGGCAGCGACCGCTGGTCGGCGACGGAGAAGGCGCGCATCTCGTCGACCTCGTCGCCGAAGAACTCGACCCGGTAGGGATGCGGCGCGGTCGGCGGGAAGACGTCGAGGATGCCGCCTCGCACGGCGAACTCGCCGCGGCGCGACACCATGTCGACCCGGTGGTAGGCCAGTTCGACCAGGCGGGCGACGACGTCGCCGAGCTCCTGCCCGCGCGCGCCCATGACGAGCTCGACGGGAGCGATGTCGGCGAGACCCGCCGCCAGCGGCTGCAGCGCTCCGCGGACAGAGGCCGTGATGACGAGCGGGGTCGCGGCATCCCACCGTGCGATGCGCGACAGGATCTCCAGTCGTGCGCCCACCGTCTCGGTGCTGGGGCTCAGCCGTTCGTGCGGCAGCGTCTCCCACGCCGGGAAGTGCAGCACCTCGGCCCCGGGCATCAGCGCCCCCAGCGCCGGTCCCAGGGATTCGGCACGGCGGCCGGTCGGCGCGATGAGCAGGATCACCGGCGGCCGGCCCGCGGTCCGCCGCTTCTCGAGAAGCGCCGCCAGCAGCGGGGCGTCGAGTCCTTCGACGAGGGAGAAGTCGGCATCGATGGATGCCGCGGCCACCGCGTCCCGGAAGGCTTCCGCCTGTTCGAGGGCGCGCACGATCCCGGGAACTGTCACCGCACGAGTCTACGGCGCGCCGCCGACATCGCGGCCCGCCGGCCACGCCCCGGCCGCCCTCGCTCCTAGGATGAGGGCGTGACGACCCCTGACGCACCGCAGCATCCGCCCGTCTCGCCGGGCGGATGGGCGCCGCCGGCCGCGCCGCCGTTCGGCGTCCCGCAGGGCGTTCCTCCCGCACCTCCCGGTGCGCCCGCCGCGCCGCCGGGAGCCTATGCGCCGCCGGGAGCCTATGCGCCGCCCCAGGGCTACGCGCCGCCTGCGGGCTACGGGATGCCGACGGCTCCGGCGTCCGCCGCTCCCTACGCTCAGCCGACGTACGGTCAGCCGGCACCGGTCCGCCGCGGGGGCGCACTGGGTCTCGTCGCCCTCGTGCTCGCGCTGGTCGCCACGGTGGGCGCCGGTCTGCTCGGCGCCATCGCCGCCTTCAACATCGGCCTCGGAGCCGGCAAGGGCCTCGCGAATCTGCCGGCGGGCGGCTCGTGGGACTGGTCGATCCTCACGCCCGTCCGCGACTGGGTGCTGCTCGGCGAGGTGTCGTTCTGGATCGGGACGCTCGTCGGCGTGTGGGCGCTCGTGCAGGGCATCGTCGCCACCGTCACCGGTCGCGGACGCGCCACGGGGATCACCGCGATCGTCGTCGCGGCACTCGGCCCCATCGTGTTCGGCGGCGTCGTACAGGGCTTCCTCACCGCGGGCGCAGCCGCGGGCACGGGCATCGGCGGCTGACCGCCCTCGGCACGACGCTGCGCTTCGACCGGTTCAGGCGCGCGGGGCGTGGTGCTTCTGCTGGGCGGCGAGGAGTCCCTCGTCCACCAGCTGCTCGACGGCGTCGGCGGCGTCGGCGACGAGGATCGGCAGATTCTTGCGCTCGGCAGCGCCGAACGGGTCGAGCACCCAGTCCGCCGGATCCTGCCGACCGGTCGGGCGGCCGATCCCGACCCGCACACGGGGGAACTCCGGGGTGGCGAGCGCCTTCGCGATGTCGCGCACGCCGTTGTGGCCGCCGTGACCGCCGCCCACCTTCAGCTTGATGGTGTCGAACGGGATGTCGAGCTCGTCATGCACCACCACGACGTGGGCCGGATCGATGCCGTAGAACTTGGCGAGGCCCGCCACGGGGCCGCCCGACACGTTCATGAAGGTGTTCGCCTTGGCGAGCACGATCTTGGGGCCGCCCGGACGCAGCCAGGTCTCGACGACGCGGGCGTTCGCCTTGTGCGCCTTGAACGTCTCGCCGCGACGGCCCGCGAGCTCGTCGACGACCATCTGGCCGACGTTGTGGCGGGTCAGCTCGTACCGGGGTCCGGGGTTTCCGAGCCCGACGACCAGCCACGTGTTCTCGGCCATCCCGACGTCCTCTCCGGCGCGCGCCGAGGTCGCCGCGAGCCCAGACGAGCGTACCCGCTCAGAACGTGGCCTGATGCGAGTCGTCGTAGGCGATGCTGTCGGCGAGCATGCCGCGCAGCGGGAGCGTCAGCCGGGTCAGCGAGGCGAGCTCGTCGGCGGTCGGGGTCGTGAGGGTGTCGATGAGCCGCTCCGTGCCGTCCGCGAGGATCCCCCGGATCGACGGCGTGTACACGACCACGTGCCCTTCGACCGTCAGGGTCGTGGCGGTGTTGCGCAGGCCGCCCTCCCCCGACGGCACGTCGAGACGGAAGCCGTCGACGACGATGCGGTCGGCGCTCAGCCGGATGGCCCGCTCCATGCTGCCGTCGGCCAGACGCACGCTCACGATCGCGATGCCGTTCAGCCCCTGGATCGACAGCCCGTCTCCCGACAGCGTGGCGGGGTCGCCCGTGAACACCGGTGCGCCTTCGTCGAGCGGTGCGAGCGGCAGTCCCTCCGGCGGCGCGGGCGTCGTCGGCTCGGCCGGGGGCGGAGTGGATGCCTCTCCCCCGGCGCCCCCGTCGGGCGCCGTCTCACCCGGCGCTGTGCCCGAGGGGCTCGGCGTAGGGGTCGGCGTCGCCGTCGGGTCCGCACCCGGCGACGGCACGGCGCATTCGCTCAGCCCGAACAGCGGCCCGAGCGGATTCGGGATGAGGCATCCCTCGTCGGTGGCGGCCCCGGTGACAGGCAGCGCGGAGGCGGCCTGGCCGGTGCCGGTCACGAGCAGCAGCGCGAGAGCCGCCGCCATCGCGGCCGGCGGAGTACGGACGCGCCTCATGCGCGGCCCTCCGCGACGGGCATGCCGCGCGCCTCGTCGGCGGAATGTGCGGCGTCGGCGGAGGCGGCGTCGACGCCGACGGCCGCGGGCACCTGTGCGGCGTCCGCCGCGGCATCGGCGCTCTCCGGCTCTGCCGCCGCGGCCCGCGGCCCCCACGAGACGATCATCACGCCGCCGACGCATCCGAGCAGGAAGCCGGCGAAGAAGCCGCCGAGGTTCACCGCCACGAGGGAGTAGACCGAGCCGACCAGCACGATCACGCCGTAGAAGATGCGGTGCGCCGGCATCGCGACGGCGAGGATCCCCGCCAGCGCGATGATGATCGGCAGGATCGTGGCCTGCATGCCCTCGATCCCGACGTGGACCGTGATGTTGCCGAGGTCCAGCTGCGTCGACAGCAGCATCGCGACGGCGCCGAGGACGGCGATGCCGCCGCCGATGACGGGCCGTGAGCGGAACCAGGCGGACGCCCCGCCGCTCGTCGACGCGGCCGCGGCGCGCGAGGCGCGGGTGTCGAGCAGCTCGTCGAGGTCGACGGTCTGCTGGTCAGGGTCGGTCTGGTGCATCGGAGGACTCCTTCGTCGTCGTGCAGGGGTGCGGGGCGGGCGGCGGCGCCCGCCCCGCAGGTCAACGCCCGTGAGGGCGCCGGCTCAGAAGCATTCCTTGCCGTTGGTCAGCTGCAGGTGCAGGCCGTTGAGCGTGAACACGCCGGCCTGCGTGCTCCAGGCGGTCTGCTTCAGACCCGAGATCTTGATCGTGTCGGCGTCCTGCGCGAAGCCGCCGGCCTCGCCCTTGGCCGGGGTGTTGACGGTCGATGCGTCGACGCCGATGCGGATCTTGCCGAAGGTGGCGTCGCCCTGCAGGTCGGTGAGGCCGATCTGCAGATCGGTCGCGGTGGCCGGGTTGCCGCCGCCGCCCGCCGAGATCAGCAGGCCGACCTTGCCGAGCGGGGTGTCGGTGACCACCGACTGGCACAGGTCCGAGAGCGATGCGCTGCCGATGTTCGAGATGGCGACCGGGTGCGGCGTGCCGTTCTTCTCCGCCGCGACTCCCGCGTACTGCGAGAACGCCGTGCCGTCGAGCGAGGACGCCGCGATCTTGAACTGGCTCCCCGAGACGGCGAACGAGACCGGGACGGCGCCGTTGGCCACGCCGGCCATGACGAGACTGGCGGCGACGCCTACCGGCACCGCCGCGAGGGCGACCCGGCCGAGGCGGGAGCCTGTGAGCGAGCGGAACTTCATAGATCCTCCTTGATGCAGTGAAGTGGGCGGCGTGCGCCGCCAGGGCGACATTACGGACGTTGTTGACTATCCGTCAATAGCTATTCACTCGAAGTCAATAACGATCGCGTCTCCGCGTCGCGCAACCCCGCCGAGCCCGCGCCGATAGTCTCGGAGCATGGCCGCGAGCGTCGACGACCCACCCGCCGTGCGACGCGCACGACTGTCGCCCGACGAGCGCCGCGCACAGCTCATCGCACTCGGAGTGGCCGCGCTCGCCGAACATCCCCTGGGCGAGCTCAACATCGAGGCCCTCGCCACGGAGGCGGGCGTCTCGCGCGCCCTGCTGTTCCACTACTTCGGGTCGCGTCAGGGATTCCAGCGCGAGATCGTCAAGACAGCGGGCGAGAGCATGCTGCAGGCGACCGAACCCGACGCCGACCTCGCCCCGCTCCCCCGGCTGACCGACACCCTCCGCCGCACGGTCGGGTTCGTGCGCGCCCATGCGGGCACGTTCTCTTCTCTCGTACGCGGGCCGGCCAGTGGCGACCCCCAGATCCGCGCCGTCGTGGAGCAGGCCCGCCTGCTGCAGACCGAGCGGGTCGTGGCCTTGTTCCGCGAGCTGGGCGCCGAGCCGTCGCTGCGCCTGCACATCGGCCTGCGCAGCTGGCTGGCGTTCACCGAGCAGGCGCTCGTGGACGCGGCGATCGGCGAGCAGCTCGGCGACGAAGAGCTCGTCGAGCTCCTCCGGGAGTCGCTGCACGGCATCGCCGAGCGGCTTGAACCGGCGGCATCCCGCGTCCTCTTCGGGGACTGAGACCTCGGCCGGGTACGACGAAGGCCCGCCACGACCGGAGTCGCGGCGGGCCTTCGTGACGGATTACTCCGCGGCGTTCTCTTCGGCGGCCTCGGACTGCTCGGCAGCAGCCTCGGCGTCGGCCTCGGCGATCTCGTCCTCGGCGGCGATGGTCGCGGCGGGGACCGAGATGGCGACGATCAGCAGCTCGGCGTCCGCGACCAGCACGGAGCCCTTCGGGAGCTTGAGGTCGCCGGCGGTGATGTGCGCGCCCTCCTCAAGACCCTCGACGTCGACCTCGATGTGCTCGGGGATGTGGGTCGCCTCGGCCTGGATCGTGACGGTGGTGTTGTCGAGGTTGGCGATGGTGCCGGCGAACGGCTCGCCGACGACCACGATCGGCACCTCGATCTCGACCTTCTCGCCCTTCTTCACGACGAGGAGGTCGATGTGCTCGACGATCTGGTGCACCGGGTCCTTCTGGACATCCTTGACCAGCGTCAGCTGCGACTTGCCGTCGAGGTCGAGCTCGAGCACCGCGTTGGCGCGGCGGATGAGCAGCGACACCTGGTGGCCCGGCAGGGCGACGTGCACGGGGTCGGTGCCGTGGCCGTAGATGACGGCGGGGATCTTGCCGGCGGCGCGGAGGCGGCGGGCGTATCCCTTGCCGAAGTTCTCGCGGAACTCGGCCACGACCTTGTTGTCGGTCTCAGTCGACATGGGTTCTCCTTGCGGGGCGCGCGGCCCCTTGTCTGGCTCGCACACGGCGGGCCCGGGTATGTGGGCGGCAGGATCTGCCTGACATTCGACTCGAACGCGCGCGCGTGAGGAAAGCCCCAGGGGCCGGCTCCACCGCGTCGATCACGGATGCCGCATCCCGCCGCGGACGGCAGGCACGAGGCATCCCTCGCCGAAGTTCGACACGAGTCTACCAGCGCCCCCGCTACGATGAAGACGCCCTTGCTTCCCCGCCCACGGAGGACCCCATGGATTACGGCTTCTGGTCTCACGCCCTGCTCTGGATCATCGGCGCGATGGCCCTGGTCGGCACCGTCGGCACCGTCCTCGCTTTCTGGGGCCTCGGCCGCTCGGGCTACCGCAAGGACTGAGAGCTACGCGCGATCCGCCTCGGCCGCCTCGCCGATGGCGGCGTCGGATTCTCCGACGATGCGCGACATCGCCTCGAACGCGGCCTCCGCATCTCCGCCCGCGACGGCGAACGCCACATCCCGGTGCCACCGCACCGCCTGGGGGTTCGCGGCCTGCGGCATGAGTGCCAGGCGCGTCCGCCCCTCCAGCACCGACTGGACCACGTCCCCCAGCATCCCCAGCATCGGATTGCCCGACGCCCGCAGGAGCGTGCGGTGGAACCGCACATCGGCGGCGAGATAGTCCGCGTCGTCGGCGCGCTGCTCGTTGCGGGCCATGGCCAGTGCCGCCGCGACCAGCGCCTCGCGCTGCGCGTCCGTCGCGTTCGCCGCCGCCAATCGCGCGGCGAGCGGCTCGACCGCGCTGCGGAGCTCCCCGAGCTCGTGCAGCTGCCGATCGCGGTCCGGGCCGTCCAGCCGCCACGTGATGACCTCGGGCGCGTACACGTTCCAGTGCTCCACCGGCAGCACCTCGATCCCCGCCTTACGGCGGACCTGCACGAGCCCGAGCGATTCCAGCACCCGCACGGCTTCGCGGGCGGCCGATCGCGACGCCCCTGAGGACTCCGCCAGATCGGCGGTGAGCAGGCGCGTGCCCGCGGGATGCTCGCCCTGCACGATCGCGGCGCCTAGCCGCTCCACGAGCGCATCGTGGACGGGGCTGCCGTGGGTGGTGTCCGACATGGTCCGATCATGCCGCATGGGGCCGATCTCGTCCGGCATTCTCGGCGGTAGGGATTTTTATGTAGGACTTATTGACACGCTTGAGGTGATTTGTCAGACTACTTCGGACAGCGGGTCAAAGGACCGCCCCGTACCGACCAAGGATGCTCATGGACCTCACCGGACTCTTCGCCGCGGCCGCCGCCGCAGACACGGCCCCGGTCGCACCGCCCTGGCAGCTGCTCACCGCCGCCGCCGTCGGGATCGCGATCATCGTCGTCCTCATCACATGGCTGAAGGTGCACCCCTTCCTCGCCCTCATGATCGGCGCCATCGCCACCGGCGTCGTCGCGGGATTCGACGCCGCGCAGACGATCCTCAGCTTCACCACCGGGTTCGGCACCACGATGGGCGGGGTCGGGATCCTGATCGCGCTCGGTGCGATCTACGGCAAGCTGCTCGCCGACTCGGGCGGCGCCGACCGCATCGTCGACACCCTCGTCGCCCGTGCCACGCCCCGCAGCCTGCCGTGGATCATGGGGCTCATCGGCGCGATCATCGGCCTGCCGATGTTCTTCGAGGTCGGCCTCGTCCTCCTCGTGCCGGTCATCATCCTCGTCGCGCGGCGCTCCGGGCTCCCCCTGATGAAGATCGCGATCCCCACGCTCGCCGGCCTGTCGGCGATGCACGGACTGGTGCCTCCGCACCCCGGCCCGCTCGCGGCCATCGACATCCTCGGCGCGAACCTCGGCGTCACGCTCGCGATCGGCGTGCTGGTCGCGATCCCCGCCGTCATCATCTCGGGGCCCCTGTTCGCGAACCTCGCCGCGCGCTGGGTGCGCGTACCCGTCCCCGACCTCTTCGTCACGGCAGAGGACGAGGGCGAGCAGCAGACGCGCCGGCCGTCGTTCGGCGCCACGCTCGCCAGCATCCTCCTGCCCGTCGTCCTCATGCTGGGCCGCGCGATCGCCGACATCGTCGCGCCGGGTTCCACGGCGCCCGTCAAGGTCGCCATCGACTTCCTCGGCACGCCCGTCATCGCCCTGCTGATCGCCGTGGTCGTCGGCTTCTTCGTGCTCGGGCGCGGCGCCGGGTTCGACCGCACCCGGATCACGCAGTCTGTGGGCTCGTCGCTCGGCCCGATCGCCGGCATCCTCCTCATCGTCGGCGCCGGCGGCGGGTTCAAGCAGGTCCTCGTCGACACCGGAATCGGCGACGTCATCGCCGACCTCATCGCCGGGTCGGGCCTGTCGATCCTGTTCCTCGCCTGGCTCGTCGCCGCGGTCATCCGGATCGCCACCGGTTCGGCGACCGTCGCGACGATCACGGCCGCCGGCATCCTGCAGCCCCTCACCGAGGGCCTGGACCCGACGATGACCGCGCTGCTCGTGCTGGCCATCGGCTCGGGATCGGTGTTCCTGTCGCACGTGAACGACGCGGGCTTCTGGCTGATCAAGGAGTACTTCGGCCTGAGCATCTCGCAGACCCTCAAGTCGTGGACCGTACTCGAATGCCTCATCTCGGTGGTGGGCCTCGGCGGTGTGCTGCTCGTGAGCGTGTTCGTATGATCGCGGCCATGGATGAGCGGATGCCGGCGGCCGGCCGCCCTCCCGTGCTCGTGTTCATGGGGGTCTCGGGCACCGGCAAGTCCACGGTCGGCGCCATGCTGGCCGGCCGCCTGGGGTGGCCCTTCCAGGAGGGCGACGACCTGCACCCGGCCGCGAACGTAGAGAAGATGCGCCGTGGTCACGCGCTCACCGACGCGGACCGCCTTCCCTGGCTGGACATCGTGGCCGCCTGGATCGACGAGCGCATCGCCGCAGGCGAACCCGGGATCATCACCTGCTCGGCGCTCAAGCGCAGCTATCGCGACATCCTGCGCCGCGACGGCGTGGTGTTCGTGCACTTCGCCGGCACGCCCGAGCTCGTCTTCCAGCGACTCATGCAGCGCCAGGGCCATTTCATGCCGCCGGCCCTCCTGGACTCCCAGTTCGCGGCACTGGAACCGCCCGCTGCCGACGAGCAGGCGATCGTCGTCGACGTCGCGCTTCCGCCCGCCGAGCAGGCCGCCCTCATCGCGGCGGCGATCGGCCGGGACTGACCCGACGGGGCTAGGCTCGTCCCATCAGCCGCGAGCCGTGGCATCCCGATCCCCTCCCTCACTCCGGACCGTCGTCCGGCGTGAGCGCCCGGCCGTCTCGTGTAACACGCGCAGGCCAGACTCTAGGCTGAAGTAGCAGAGAAGACAGGAGCTCGAGTGTCCGAGAACGCAGCGAACATCGGCGTGGTGGGTCTTGCGGTGATGGGGTCGAACCTCGCCCGCAACCTGGCCTCGCGTGAGGGCAACACGGTCGCGGTGTACAACCGCAGCCGCGCCAAGACCGACGAGCTCGTCGCCGAGCACCCCGAGGCGGGTTTCGTCCCGTCGTTCTCGTACGAGGAGTTCGCCGCGTCGCTGCAGAAGCCCCGCACCGCGATCATCATGGTCAAGGCCGGCGTTCCCACGGACGCCGTCATCGACTCGCTGCTGGAGGTCTTCGAGCCCGGCGACATCATCGTCGACGGCGGCAACGCACTTTTCACCGACACCATCCGCCGCGAGAAGGCCGTCCGCGAGACCGGTGTCAACTTCGTCGGCATGGGCGTCTCGGGCGGCGAGGAGGGCGCACTGCTCGGTCCGTCGCTCATGCCCGGCGGCTCGGACGAGTCCTGGGTCACGCTCGGCCCGATCCTGCGCTCGATCGCCGCGGTCGCCGAGGGCGAGCCGTGCGTCACCCACGTCGGCCACGACGGCGCCGGCCACTTCGTCAAGATGGTGCACAACGGCATCGAATACGCCGACATGCAGCTCATCGCCGAGGCCTACGACCTCATCCGCCGCGGCACGGGCAAGTCCCCCGCCGAGATCGCCGAGGTCTTCGCCGAGTGGAACCGCGGCGAGCTCGAGTCCTACCTCATCGAGATCACCGCCGAGGTGCTGCGCCAGGTCGACGCCGAGACGGGCAAGCCGCTCGTCGACGTGATCCTCGACCAGGCCGGCGCCAAGGGCACCGGCGCCTGGACCGTGCAGACCGCGCTGTCGCTCGGCGTGCCGGTGTCGGGCATCGCCGAGGCGACCTTCGCCCGCTCGCTCTCGAGCCACCCCGAGCAGCGTTCGATCTCGCGCGACCTCCCGGGCCCGAACGAAGGCTTCACGGCTGACGACGCCGACGCCTTCATCGAACAGGTGCGCCTCGCGCTCTATGCGTCGAAGATCGTGGCGTACTCGCAGGGCTTCGACGAGATCCGCGCCGGCGCCGCCGAGTACGGCTGGAACATCGACCTCGGCAAGATCGCGTCGATCTGGCGCGGCGGCTGCATCATCCGCGCCCGCTTCCTCAACCGCATCACCGACGCGTACGCCGAGACGCCCGATCTGCCCGTGCTGCTCACGGCGCCGTTCTTCGTCGACGTGTTCACCCGCGCACAGGACGCCTGGCGCGAGGTCGTCGCGACGTCGGCCAAGGTCGGCATCCCCGCTCCCGCGTTCTCGTCGTCGCTCGCGTACTACGACGGGCTGCGTGCCGAGCGCCTGCCCGCCGCCCTGATCCAGGGGCAGCGCGACTTCTTCGGCGCGCACACGTACAAGCGCATCGACAAGCCCGGCACGTTCCACACGCTGTGGTCGGCCGACCGCACCGAGATCGAGGCCGAAGACACGCACTGACCCACGGGTCACAGCATGAGGGCGGGTTCCGATCGGAACCCGCCCTCATGGTGTGCGGCGGCGCGTCAGGGCTGCACGTTGTGGTTGCGGCAGAAGATGTTGCCGGGATCCCACTGGCGCTTGACGGCCGCCAGGCGCGCCATCGTCTCGGGCGGGTACATGCGTGCGGCGACCGACGGATCGGCCGACGCGATGAAGTTGCCGTACACGCCGGCCCCCTTCGCTTCGATGTCGGCCCAGGCCTGCACCGCGGCCGCACGGGCTCCGTCGTCGAGCATGCCGGGAACGTCGAACGCCCCGGCCATCGCGAACCACGTCGCATCGCGGGCGGGGAACGGCGTCGCATCCTGGGCCACGTCGCCGAAGGCGCCGCCGAGCGAGCGCAGCAGCACGACCGACGCGGGGTTCTGCGTGCGGAAGGCGACGAGCCGATCGATCGCGTCGTCGTCGAGCGCGCGCAGCAGCGTGTTGCCGCCCACGAAGCCGGGCATCGGATGCTCGGGGTCGAACTCCGGCGCCTCCATCAGCACGTCGGGGTAGTCCTGCGGGCCGAACTCGCGCTCGGTGACGCCGGGCGCCGAGGCGAGCCGTGCGAGCGCGGCGCGGGCCGCCTCTTCGTCGTCGCCCGCCCAGACCGCCGTGATGGAGGCGCCGGCCGGCGCGTTCGGGTCCATCGCCGGCACGTCCATGTACGTCACGGTGAGCTCACGCGGCGCATCGGCCAGCACGTCGCGCAGAACGCGCAGGATCGGCCGGGCGTCGCCCTCGATGCCGTACACCCCGACCACCACGCCGGGGAGCTCGTGCGCCTCGAAGTCGAAGCGGGTCACGACGCCGAAGTTGCCGCCGCCACCGCGCAGCGCCCACATCAGTTCGGGGTGCGAGGCGTCGGAGACCTCGACGACCTCGCCCTTCGCGGTGACGAGCTCCGCGCCGACGAGCTGATCCGCGGCGAGGCCCCACGCGCGCACCATCCAGCCGATGCCGCCGCCGAGGGTCAGTCCGCCGACGCCGACCGATGCGGTGTCGCCCGAGCTGAGGCCGAGTCCGTGCGCGGCCAGCGTATGGGCGACCGCTCCCCACTGCGCGCCGCCGCCCACCCTGATGCGGGTGCCGTCGACGGCGATGTCGTCGAGCGCGGAGATGTCGAGGGTGAGACCGCCGGGGACGCCGCCCCACGCGCTGTGGCCGCCGCCGCGGATCATGACCTCGAGCCGCTCGGCGGTGGCGTAGCGCAGGGCGCCGCGCACGTCGTCGACGGTGCTGGCGCGGATGACGGCGGCGGGCTCCCCGATGCCGGAGTGGAATCTGCGGGCGGACTCCCAGTCGGGATCGCCCGGACGGATGACGGCAGTGCTGACGTTCAGATCGTCGATGCTCATGGGGGTCAGAGTAGGACCGGCCGCCGACATCCCTCCACCCTGTTCGCTGAGCGCGAGCCGGGGAATGCGGACGCTCCGCGGTGTCGGCCGCGGCCGCTAGGCTCGCGAGCGTGACGAGCATCCTCTACATCGGCGGGACCGGAATCATCAGCGCGGCCTGTGTGCGGCGCTCCGTCGCCCTCGGGCACCGGGTGACGGTCCTCAATCGCGGCACCGCCCGACGGGAGCTCCCTTCCGACGTGCGCGTCGTGCAGGCCGACATCCGCGACGCGGCGTCCGTGCGTTCCGCGCTCGGCGACGAGCGGTTCGATGTCGTGGCCGAGTTCCTCGCGTTCACGCCCGAGCACATCGCCGCCGACCTCGACCTGTTCGAGGGGCGCACGGGGCAGTACGTGTTCATCAGCTCGGCGTCGGCGTACGAGAAGCCGCCGCGCCGTCTTCCCGTGACCGAGTCCACGCCGCTGCGCAATCCGTTCTGGCAGTACTCGCGCGACAAGATCGCGTGCGAGGACGTGCTGGTCGCCGCGCATCGGGATCGGGGGCTGCCCGTCACGATCATCCGCCCGTCCCACACGTACGACGAGCAGGCGCTGCCGACGCTCGGCCACTGGACCGACATCGCACGGATGCGCGCGGGCCGCCCGGTCATCGTGCACGGCGACGGCACGAGCCTGTGGACCATCACGCACGCCGACGACTTCGCCGTCGCGTTCACCGGGCTGCTCGGCAACCCGGCGGCCATCGGCGAGGCGTTCACGATCACCGGCACGCACGCGCCGACCTGGAACCAGATCTACGGATGGCTTGCCGATGCGGCCGGCGTGGCATCCCCCGATCTCGTCCACGTCGCGTCCGACACCATCGCGGCGTTCGAACCCGAGCTCGGGCCGACGCTCATCGGCGACAAGGCGCACTCGATGGTGTTCGACGTCTCGAAGGTGCAGCAGCTGGTCCCCGAGTTCCGCACCACGATCACCTTCGACGAGGGCGCGCGGCGCATCCTGGCGTACTTCGACGCGCACCCCGAGGCGCAGCAGATCGACGAAGGCCGCGACGCGCTCTTCGATCGCATCGCGGCCTTCGCCCGCTCCGCCGGCTGAGCTGGCCCCTCGTCAGTGCGTGATGTCGCGCACGGTGCCCTTGTCGAGCCGGAGCCGGCGACGGGCCCGGCGCGCGACCGCGGAGTCGTGCGTCACCACGATGAGCGTGAGGCCCTCGTCGTTGAGCTTCTGCAGCACCGAGAGGATCTCGTCGCGCATGCTCTCGTCGAGGTTGCCGGTGGGCTCGTCGGCCAGCAGCACGCGCGGACGCTTGACGATCGCACGCGCGATCGCGACGCGCTGCTGCTGACCGCCCGACAGCTCGCCCGGGCGGTGGTCGCCGCGCTCGGCGAGCCCGACGTGCGCGAGGGCCTCGGTCACGCGCGCAGCGCGCTCGTCCTTCGACAGGCCCAGCGGCTCGAGCGCCATGTCGACGTTCTCGTGCGCAGTGAGGGTCGGGATCAGGTTGAACCCCTGGAAGACGAACCCGATCTCGTGTGCGCGGATGCGGCCCAGGCTGCGGTTGTTCGCCGTGGCGATGTCGAGGTCGCCCAGGTGCACGGCGCCGCTCGTCGGCCGGTCGAGCGCGCCGAGCAGCTGGAGGAGCGTCGACTTGCCACCGCCCGTGGGGCCCTGGATGGTGACGAAGTCGCCCGCCTCGATCTCGAGGTCCACGCCGGCGAGCGCCTTCACGATGCGCCCCTTCTGAGTGTAGGTGCGCGTGACGCCTTCGAGGCGGTAGATCGGCTCGGGGGCCGCGTCGGGAGCCGCAGCGGGCTCGGTGTCGATCATGGTCATGACGGTGTCTCCGTGTTCGGTTCGGGATGGAGATTCGGTGCGGGATGAGGTGGATGCCGCGTCGCGGCGCGTCGGGTCGGTCACGGCTGCCTCACCCGACCGATCGGAGCGCCTCGGCCGGGCTCAGCCGTGCCGCCCGCCATCCGCCGAACGCGCCTGCGACGAGTCCGCCGAGGACGGCGATGCCGACCGCGGCGACGACGACCCACACGGTGACCGGCGCGTTCAGGACGATGTCGGTCGTGGTCTGCTGCACGGCGCTCATGAAGCCGCCTCCGCCGCCGGGTCCGCTCATCTGCGGGCCGCCGTCGCCTCCGAAGGACGGCGCCGAGGGCGCCGCCGAGATGGTCGGCGAGATGAGGTTGATGGCGAGGATGCCGGCGAAGCCGATGACGAGGCCCGCGACGCCGCCGATGAGGCCCTGCACCACCGACTCCCCCGCGACCTGTCCGACGACTCGGCCGTTGGACCACCCGATCGCTTTGAGGGTGCCGAACTCGCGCGTGCGGCGTGAGACGCCCGAGATCGTGAACAGCACGGCCAGCACGAGTGCGACGGCGAGGACGATGAGCGACAGCCAGGTGCCCAGGTTGGTGATGAGCGAGGTCGCGCTGGACAGCGAGCCCGAGACGGTCGAGGCGAGGTCGGTCTGCGAGCTGACCGTCGCCTCCGGCAGCTCGGCCTCGAGGGCCGTCTGCACCGACGAGATCGCGTCGGCCGACTCGGCCTGCACGTAGACCGTGGAGACGACGTCGCCGGCGCCCGACAGCTCCTGGGCGACATCGAGCGGGATGTACACGTTCGACGCGGTGTCGGCATCGTCCGAGGTCGAGCCGACGAGCCCGACGACGGTGAAGTCCTGGCCGCCCACGTTGATGGTGTCGCCGACGGCGAGCTCGGCGGTCGTCGCGTAGGTGGCGTCGAGCACGGCGTTGTCGGCGCCCGCGTCGTCGGCCTCCAGACCGCGGCCGTCGGTCACTTCGACGGCCGACAGCGGGCCGACCGCGTCCGCGGAGGGATCGATGCCCAGCACCGTGAAGCTGTCGACACCGAACGACCCGCCGCCGAACGAACCACCGCCGTCGTCGTTCTGCTGCGTGGGCGGCTGCACCTGCGTGGTCGACCCGTCGCCGGACTCCGCCGGGCGCTGGGGCAGCTCGCCCGAGAAGGTCATGTTGGTGAGGCTGAGCGCCGCGGATGCCGCGGCCACGCCGTCGACGCCCGTCACTGTGTCGAGGGTGGAGGCGTCGAGCGTCGTGCGCATGGGCTCGGTCACGAGGCGCGACTGGCTGAGCTCGGTGGTGCCGTCCTCGGCGGTCTGGCCGCCGTCCTGGCCGAAGTCGAAGCGCGCGCCGCCGCCCTCCCCGGGCTCGGCCTGCGCACCCGACACGGTGAGGTCGGTCCCTACTCCGTACACGGACTCCAGCGCCTTGGCCTGCGCGGCGCTGACCCCCGCGGCGAGGGAGTTCACGATCATCACGAGCGCGATGGCGATCGCGAGGCCGGCTGCCACGATGATCGTCTGCTTCTTGCGGCCGGCAAGCTCCCGCCGCAGATAGGTCATATACATTGCTGTCTTCCGGTCTCTCCCGGCGGCAGGATGCCGGCCGTCGAGAGGACGCTACGGATGGCTCTCATGCAGGCCGCCAGCGGGGGCTATGAGTGCGTTATGAACGACGGCATCCGCCGGCGGCTCGCGCGCGGGATTTCACAGCCCGCGCATAGGCCGCTCCATAGCAACCGCATAGGTAGGCGTTCACAATGGACGCATGACGAACCCCGCGCCCTCCCTCCTTCGTCCCGACGGCTCGAACCTGCGTGTGCTGGTCGTCGACGACGAGCAGATGCTCACCGACCTGCTGTCGATGGCGCTGCGCATGGAGGGATGGGACGTGCGCACGGCCGGTTCCGGCTTCGAGGCGCTGCAGACCGCGCGGGACTTCGAGCCCGACGCGATGGTGCTCGACATCATGATGCCCGACCTCGACGGCATGGCCGTGCTCCAGCGGCTCCGCCAGTCGGGCGACGACGTGCCGGTGCTCTTCCTCACCGCGAAGGATGCCGTCACCGACCGCGTCGCCGGTCTCACGGCGGGCGGCGACGACTACGTGACGAAGCCCTTCAGCCTCGAAGAGGTCGTGGCGCGGCTGCGCGGGCTCATGCGTCGCGCCGGCACCGCCCACGCCGCGGGCGCCGAGCCGATCCTGCGTGTCGCCGACCTCACCCTCAACGAGGACAGCCACGAGGTGGAGCGTGCGGGCACCGAGATCGACCTGACCGCGACCGAGTTCGAGCTGCTGCGCTACCTCATGCGCAACCAGCGCCGCGTGGTGTCGAAGGCCCAGATCCTCGACCGCGTCTGGAACTACGACTTCGGCGGCCGCTCGAGCGTCGTCGAGCTCTACATCTCGTACCTGCGCAAGAAGATCGACGCCGGCCACGAGCCCCTCATCCACACGGTCCGGGGCGTCGGGTACATGATCAAGGCGCCGCAGTGATCGACGCCACCGCTGCGACGCCTCCGGCGGAGGATCGGGATGCCGCCGCCGCCGCGACGCCGGCGGTGGCGGCATCCGCTCCCCCGGCGTCGGGCGCCGACGACCGCGGGCCCGCGAAGAAGGCCCGCGCACGGCGGCCGTGGACGCTGCAGCGGAAGCTGATCACCACCGTGGTGTCGATCACGTCGTTCATCCTCGTGCTCGTGGCGGTGGCGACCAGCGCGATCCTCGCCGGCGTGCTGGAGGCGCAATTGAACGAAGACGTCGATTCGGCGGCGAGGCGTGCCTCGGTCACACTCGGACAGGCCGTGATCAACGGATGGACGGCCGAAGAGGCGCTGACCCAGCAGCCTCAGCAGCCGGGGTACTTCCTGGCATTCCAGATCCCGCCACGAGCCGCCACGGCGGCGGTCATGACGTCGGACGGTGTCGTCGCGCTTGACGACGATCAGATCGCGCAGATCAGCAGCAGCCTGCGCGGGCAGCACGGCCAGCTGATCGTCACGATCGATGGGCTCGGCACCTATCGGGTGGAAGCCCTGTCGGCCGGTGGATCCGCCGTCGCGCTCGTGGGGCTCTCGCGCGAGGACATCTCCGCCACGATGGCCCGCATGCTCACCACCATCGCCCTCCTCACCGTCGGCGGCCTCATCCTCCTCTCCGTCGCGACGGCATGGACGATCCGCGCCGGTCTCGCGCCCCTGCGCGCGGTCGCCGATACCGCCGACCGGGTCTCGGACCTCAAGCTCGACCAGGGCGACGTCTCGATCACCGAGCGTGTGCCCGCTCCCGAGGCCGACCCGCGCACCGAGATCGGACGGGTGGGGGCGGCCCTCAACAGCCTGCTCGACCATGTCGACGAATCGCTCGCCGCCCGCCAGCGCAACGAGGAGCGCATGCGCGCGTTCGTCGCCGACGCCAGCCACGAGCTGCGCACGCCCCTCGCCTCGATCCGCGGCTACTCCGAGCTGTCGCTCAAGGCGCTCTCGCGCGACCACGCCCCCGCGACCATCGATACGACCGAGTCCTCGCTGGAGCGCATCCAAGCCCAGTCGCTGCGGATGACCTCGCTCGTCGAGGACCTGCTGCTGCTCGCCCGCCTCGACGAGGGGCAGGAGCTCGTCTACGGGAGCGTCGACCTCTCGCGCCTGGCGATCGATGCCGTCGGCGACATCCGCGCGACGTCCCCGGACCACGACTGGGTGCTCGATCTCGGCGACGAGCCGGTCACCATCGCGGGCGACGCCGGGCGCATGCAGCAGGTCGCCACGAACCTGCTCGCCAATGCCCGCACCCACACCCCCGCAGGGACCACCGTCACCGTGAGCGTGCTCCGCGACGGCGACGACGCGGTGCTGCGCGTCCACGACGACGGCCCCGGCGTGGATCCGACGATCAAGGACGAGCTGTTCGAGCGCTTCTCGCGCGGCGACCGCTCGCGAGCCCGGCAGACCGGCGGCACCGGCCTGGGCCTGTCGATCGCCCGGGCCATCGTCGATGCCCACGGCGGCAGCATCCGCGTCCGCAGCGTTCCGGGCGACACGACATTCGAGGTGCGCCTGCCGGCGCGCCCGTCGGACCCCTCCTGACCGTCTCGGGCGCGGATCAGTAGCCGCTGAACGCGTCCGTCGTGATCGAGCGGGCGCGCTCCAGCGCGGGGGCGAGGTCGGCGATCAAGGCCGCAGGGCCGGAGATGTAGGCGTGGCGCGACGCCAGGTCGGGCACGACGCGGACGAGGCCCTCGGCGTCCAGGCGCACTCCCTGCGCCCACTCCCAGTGCGCGGGCAGATCGGCCGGGCGATCGCGGGTGAAGACCACGACGCGAGCGCCGGAGGCCGCGATGTCGTCGCGGTACGCGAGCTCGGACGAGTCGGACGCGACGTACACCAGCACGATGTCGCGCTCGGCGCCCGACGCCGTGGCCTGGCGCAGCTGCGACACGAACGGCGTCACGCCGATGCCGGCGGCGACCATGAGGATGGGCGCGGTGTCGCGCTTGGGCAGCAGGAAGTCGCCCCACACGCCGGTGATGGCCAGCTCGTCGCCGGTCTTGACCTGCGCGAGCGCCTGCTTGTACGAGCTCGGCGTCTTCGCCGTCTTGCCCTCTTTGAACGCCACCTTGAGGAAGGGCAGATCCGCGGGCGCCGACGCGATGCTGAACTCCCGCCGCGTGCCTCGCGCATCGGCGTGACGGTGCGGCACCTCCAGCTCGAGGTACTGGCCGGGAAGGAACGCCAGCCGGTCGTGGACGCGGAACGTGAGCTCCTGCACGGTCGGCGTGGGCTCCGCGCGCGACACGAGAGTGAGCCGCACGGCGGTGCGGACGGCGAACGCGAAGGCGACCAGGTTGCCGATGAGCAGCGCGCGCTCCTGCCCGAGGGTGATGTCGCCGATCGGGATGGGCCAGCCGCACAGCACGCCGACGACCGCGGCGACCGTGAACTGCTGCCAGCGGCGCGGCGGCAGCGTGAGCGGCTCGGACAGCATGAAGGCGCCGAGGAACAGGAATGGCGATGACCACAGCATCGGCCACAGGATGTCGAGCGTTCCGATCTCGACGCCGGCGGCCTGGTACATCGCCGCGGTGCGGATGACCCCGACCGCGACGGCGATCACGAGGAACACGGACACGACCCGCACCTTCTCGGTGCGCACCAGCACGGCGAGCCCGAGGAGGATGACGGGCCCCGCGAGCGCGGGCGTCCCCACCCACCACGACGAGGCGCCCAGGTCGGGCCAGGCGAGGCTCAGCAGCGTCAGCACGGTGGCGCCCGCCGCCGCAGGATTGAAGATGTGGCGTCCACGCCAGGCCAGCACGTACTTCGAGAGCGACGCCACAGCGGCGGCGATCACGATCCCGAGCAGGCCCACGAGCTCGAGCGTCGGACGCAGGACGAACAGCAGGATGTGCGCCGTGATGAGCGAGGACTCGAGCCGCCACGGGAGGTTCAGGACGCGCTGGGCGGCGGCATCCACTCCCACGCAGACGGCCGAGAGCACGACGAGCGTGACGACGAGCTGCAGCGGATCGGGGCCGACCAGCCCGAAGAACGACAGCAAGAAGGCCACGACGGCGAGCGCGGCCAGCGCGAAGTAGACCAGCCGGTACATCGACAGGCGGCCGAGCAGCGCGAAGACGCGGTTCCAGAGCGCGGTGAGGTTGCCCATCCGCGTCACACCGGCTGCAGGGGCTCGTGGCGACCGGCCGGCGGGACGACGCGGATGACGTCGCCGGGCCGAACGGTGCCGCCGGTGAGGACGACCGACAGGACGCCCGCGAGGCGCACGGTGGCGCCCGCGTCGTCGACGTGGACCAGCTCTTTCATGAGTCCTTCCGAGATGCCGTTGATCTGGGCGCAGGGGTTCCGCAGGCCCGTGATCTCGATGACCGCCTCTTCACCGAGCTGCAGCCGCGTGCCGCGGGCGAGGCCCAGCAGGTCGACGCCGGACGTGGTGATGTTCTCGCCCAGCGCGCCCGGCGTCACGACGTGGCCGCGCCCTGTCATCTCGGCGAACAGCTCGGCGTGCATCAGGTGCACCTGGCGGAGGTTGGGCGCGTCGGGGTCGCGTGCGACCCGCGACAGATGCTGAACGGTGGCACCCGCGTGGGCATCGCCCTCGACGCCGAGTCCGGCGATCAGGGTGATGCTCTCGCGCGTCGGCTTGCTGAAGCGATGCGCGTCGTCACGCGAGACCGCGACGACGTGTCCGGAGGGAGACTCGGTCACCGTTCCACGCTATCTGCTCCGAGGAACAGGTCGGCACCGCAGCCGGGCGACCACTCGACGGCGCCGTCGGTCGTCATGCGCACCCACTCGGCGCCCCACTCGTGCGCGAGGCGCGGGCCGCCGTCGAAGAAGAGCGCGGTGGCGATCGCATCGGCGGTCATCGCATCGGCGGCGACAGCCCATGTCGCGGCGTACGTGCGCACCGGGTGCCCGGTGCGCCCGTCGAGCACGTGATGCAGGGTCGCGCCCGTCACCGAAGGCCAGGAGCGCCGGTTGACGGCCGAGGCGCAGAGTGCGGCATCCCCCACCTCCCACACGCCGATCGCGCGGCGCGGGTCGAACGGGTGCTCGAGGCCGATGCGGCGCGGGCTCCCCCGCACGGCGAGGTCGCCGCCGGCGTCGACGACGATGTCGCCCGGTCGCGCCGCGGCGACGACGTCGAGCACGAGATCGACGAGCCGCCCCTTGCCGAGTGCGCCGACATCGATCGACGCGGGCCCGGACAGCGAGAGCGTGCCGTCACGCCAGGTCAGGCGCTCCCGCCAGTCGGACGGGGCGGGGCTCGCCCCGTGGTCGCGCAGCGAGTAGGCGGCGTCGTACCCGAGCGCGTCGAGGGATGCGCCCACCAGCGGGTTCACGGCGCCACCGGTGGCCGCACCGAGCGCCGCGAACGCGTCGAGCATCGGCGCCGCGTCGGCCGGGGCGGGAACCGAGCCGCCCTCGACGGCCAGGGCGGACACGACGGAGTCGGCCCTGAACCGCGACCACTCCCGGTCGAACGCGTCGATCACGGTCTGGACGGCGTCCCGCGCGGCGGCCGCGAGCGGTTCGTCGGTGACGACCTCCCACGCCGTGCCGATGGCCTCGAAGCGCCAGGAGGCCACGGCCATCGTCAGCCGGCCGCCTCGGACTTGATCGTCTCGATGGCGTCGTTGAAGCCCCCGCTCGTGAGCGACGACCCCGCGACGCGGCTGACGCGGATGTCGTCGATGCTCTGCCCGACGACGGCCGCGGCGATGCCGCCGATGAACTTGCTCTGGTACTCCTCGGACTCCCGCTTCTGCGGATTGCCGGTGACCTCGACATCGGTGATCACGTCATCCTGCAGGGTCACCGTCACCGAGATGGTCTCGACGGACTCCGGGGTCGCGTAGGCGCCTTCGGCCGTGTACGTCCCATCGGCGTACGTGCCCGTGCCCGTCGAGCCGCCCGACTCCTCGTTCGAGGAGCTCTCGCTCGAGGACGAGGAATCCGTCGAGGGCTCCTCGGCCTCGGATGCGCTGGGCGCGCAGCCGGCCAACAGGGCGATGCCGGCGGCCGCCGTGACGACGGTGCCGGCGCGGGCGGGACGTGAAGCGAGTGCGGTGCGGATCATGACGGTCCTCCTGGCTCGTGGTCGGCGGGCGCAGATCTATGCGCCCGCAAGCATCGTCCCAACCGGTCCTATGAACCGCCTTTGAGAGACGCCGTGTGACGCGATGACCGCGCCCGCACGGCCTTCAGCCCCTCCACCGCGAGGAAGATCGCGATGGACACCACGATCGGGAGGATCCAGGATGCCGCCGGCAGGGGCCGCGACTCGAACAGCAGGTTCATGAACGGCACGTACGTGTAGATCACCTGCAGCACGATCAGAGCGATCGCCGACCACCACACCGCCCGGTTGCCCCGCAGCACGTCGAGGGTGAGGCTGGAGCGTGTGAGGAACCGGCAGTTGAACAGGTACGCGAGCTGTCCGAAGGCCAGCATGAGCACCGCCTCGGTGCGCGCGAACTCGATGTCGACGCCGGTCGCCGCGACGCCGTAGAAGACGCCCATCGTCGCGCCGCCGATGAGGAGCGAGACGACCACCACGAACCCGAGCTCCCCGCGGTCGATGATGGGTCCGCCGCTCGCGCGCGGAGGCCGCCGCATGATCCCGCGCTCGGCCGGCTCGTAGGCGAGCGCGAGCGACAGCGTCACCGCGGTCACCATGTTGACCCACAGCACCTGGACGCTCGTCACCGGCAGGGCGAGCCCGAACACCACGGCGATGAGGATCACGAGCGACTGGGCGCCGTTGGTCGGCAGCAGGAAGACGATCGACTTGCGCAGGTTGTCGTAGATGCGGCGCCCCTCGGCGATCGCGCTGCGGATGGTCGCGAAGTTGTCGTCGGCCAGGACGAACTCGGCCGCCTCCTTGGTGGCCTCGGTGCCCTTGATCCCCATCGCGATGCCGACATCCGCCCGGGTCAGCGCAGGGGCGTCGTTGACGCCGTCACCGGTCATGGCGACGACCTCGCCGTGCGACTGCAGCGCGCGCACGATCCGGATCTTGTGCTCGGGGCTCGTCCGCGCGTACACGTCGACGTCTCGGACGACCTCGCGCAGCTGCTCCTGGCTGAGCGCCTCGAGCTCCGCACCGGTCAGGACCGCGGCGTCGGGACCGGCCAGACCCATCTCGTGGGCGATCGCCAGCGCGGTGCCGGCGTGGTCGCCGGTGATCATCTTCACGCTGATACCGGCCGCATGACAGTCGGCGATGGCCTCGATCGCCTCTGGCCGCGGCGGGTCGACGATGCCCCACAGCCCGAGGAACTCCAGATCGATGAGGTCGTCGAGCGCGAACTCGTCGGTGGTCGCACGCACCGGCTTGCGGGCGGCCGCGAGCACACGCAGCCCTTGCGAGCTCAAATGGTCGAGCACTTCTTCCCAGTGCGAGAGGTCCAGCGGCTCGGAGCCGTGTGCACCGCGCTGCGTGAGCGAGCGCTCGAGCAGGCGGTCGGGCGCTCCCTTGACGAGGATCGCCCGCGACACCTCGCCCTCCCCGCCGCCCGTGCGGGCCGCCTCGTTGAGCGTCGCCATGAGCTTGTGCGCCGAATCGAACGGGATCACCGCGACGCGGCGGCCGCCGGCCGTGCCGACGCCGCCCTTCATCGCCGCGACCTTCAGTGCCCCTTCGGTCGGCTCGCCGACCAGGGACCACGTGCCGTCGTCGGCCTGGACGATGTGCGCATCGTTGCACAGCGTCGCCACCGAGAGGATCGCGGCGAGGTCGCCCGTGCCCGGGGTGCCGTCATCGGTCCCGACAGGATGGATGCCGCCCTCCGGCGCGTATCCGAGGCCCGACACCTCGTACTCGGCGACCGGTGTGACGATGCGCCGCACCGTCATCTCGTTCTTCGTCAGCGTGCCGGTCTTGTCGGAGCACACGGTCGTGACCGACCCCAGCGCCTCGACGGCGGGGAGCTTGCGGGTGATGGCGTTGTGGCGCGCCATCTGCTGCACGCCGATGGCGAGCGTGATCGTCACCAGCGCCGGCAGCCCCTCGGGGATGGCCGCGACGGCGAAGCCGATGGCCGCCGAGATCAGCTCGTCGAACGGCATCCCATGCAGGAAGCGTCCGATCATCAGCATGACCGCGGCCATGCCCAGGATCACGACGGTCAGCACGCGGCCGAAGCTGTCGAGCTGGCGCGTGAGCGGCGTCGCCAGCGAGCCGGCATCGTCGGAGAGCGCCTGGATGCGGCCGATCTCGGTCGCGACGCCGGTCGCGGTGACGACGCCCTGCCCCTGGCCGGCGCTCACGATGGTGCCTGAGAAGGCCATCGAGCCGCGATCGCCGACGCCCGCGTCGGTCGCGACCGGGTCGGTGGACTTCGACGACGGCACCGACTCCCCCGTCAGGGCGGCCTCGTCGATGCGCAGCCGGAACGCCTGCGTGAGCCGCAGATCTGCCGGGACCTTGTCGCCCGGCATGAGACGCACGACGTCGCCGGGCACGAGCTCGGCGGCGGGCACCGTGACCCATAGGCCGTCGCGCCGGGCCGTGGCATCGGCCGACAGCATCCCCCTGATGCCCGCGAGCGCCTTCTCGGCCCGCCCCTCCTGGATGAACCCGATCACCGCATTGATGATCGCGACGGCCATGATGACCCAGAAGTCGAGCCAGTCGCCCATCAGGGCTTTGATGACCGCGGCGGCCAGCAGGATGTAGATCAGGGTGTCGTTGAAGTGCGCGAGGAAGCGCACCACGGCGGGCTTGCGCGGGGGCTCGGGCAGCTCGTTGCGTCCGGCGACGCGCAGCCGCTCGGCGGCGGCAGCGGCGTCCAGGCCGCCGCTTCCGGTCGCCAGATGCGCGAGCACATCGCGCGTGGGCAGCGCCCACGGGCGCGGCACCGTCAGTCGCGCCTCCGTCACCGTCGCGGTGTCAGGCGATGCCCCGTGGGGCGCGGGCGGGTTCGGCTGCGACATCCATGCTCCATCCGTGTGTCGCCGCCGATCCCGCCGGTCCTCCGGCCGGTGTCGTCAGGCGGCGCCGTCGAACATGCTGGTGACGGAGCCGTCCTCGAACACCTCGTGGATCGCTCGCGCGAGCAAGGGGGCGATAGGCAGAATCGTAAGCGTCGAGAAGCGCTTCTCGTCGGGGATCGGCACCGTGTCGGTCACGACGACCTCGTCGATCGCCGGGCTCTGCAGCCGCGTGGCCGCCGGATCGCTGAAGATCGCGTGGGTCGCGGCGACGATCACCTTGACGGCGCCGTTCGCCTTGAGCGCCTCGGCCGCCTTCACGATCGTGCCGCCGGTGTCGATCATGTCGTCCACGAGCAGGCAGACCCGGCCGTCGACGGCGCCGACGATCTCGTTGACGGTGACCTGGTTGGCGACGTTCGGATCCCGGCGCTTGTGGATGATCGCGAGCGGCGCGCCGAGGCTGTCGGACCACTGGTCGGCCACGCGCACGCGGCCGGTGTCGGGCGAGACGACGGTGAGGCGCGCCCGGTCCTCTTCGCTCAGGGTGTTCTCGAAGTACTCCAGCAGCACCGGCTTCGCGAACAGGTGGTCGACGGGACCGTCGAAGAAGCCCTGGATCTGCGCGGCGTGCAGGTCGACGCTCATCACGCGGTCCGCACCGGCCGTCTTGAACAGATCCGCGACCAGGCGGGCGCTGATCGGCTCGCGGCCGCGGCCCTTCTTGTCCTGACGCGAGTAGGGGAAGTACGGCGCGACGACGGTGATGCGCTTGGCCGACGCGCGCTTGGCGGCGTCGAGCATGATGAGCGTCTCCATCATCCACTCGTTGACCGGCGGGCCGAAGCTCTGGATGAGGAACAGGTCGCACCCGCGGATCGAGACCTCGAAGCGCGTCAGGATCTCTCCCGACGCGAAGGTGCGGTACTCGGTGGGGACGAGCTCGGTGCTCAGCTGCTCGGCGACCTGCGCCGCGAGCTCGGGGTGGGAGCTGCCCCGTGCGACGACGAGGCGCTTCTTGGTCTTGGCGACCAATCCGGGGGCGATGTCATTCGCCCGGTCGAGCTCAACGGTCTTCTTCTTGCGCGCCATCGTCCGCCTTCTGTGCGCTGCGGGCCTTGGCGGCGACATCCGCTGCCCCGGTACCCGGTCTGTTCTTCTCGACCCACCCCTCGACGTTGCGCTGAGGGGCGACGCTGAGAGCGAGTGCACCGGCGGGCACATCCTTGCGGATGACCGCCCCGGCCCCGGTCTTCGCGCCGTCTCCGATCCTAACGGGCGCCACGAACACGTTGTGCGACCCGGAGTGGACCTCGTCGCCGATCTCGGTGCGGTGCTTGGTCAGGTCGTCGTAGTTGGCGGTGATCGCGCCGGCGCCGAGGTTGACCCCGCGGCCGATCGTCGTGTCGCCGATGTACGACAGGTGGGGCACCTTGCTGCTCTCTCCGATCGTCGAGTTCTTGACCTCGACGAAGGTGCCGATCTTGCCCTTGTCGCCGAGGTACGTTCCCGGCCGCACATAGGCGAACGGGCCCACGGTGGCGTTGGCTCCGAACACCGCGAGCGTCGCATCGGTGCGGGTGATCGTCGCCCCCTCGCCCACCTCGCAGTCCACGAGGCTCGTGTCGGGGCCGACGGTCGCGCCGGTGGCGATCGTTGTGGCGCGCAGGATGTGCGTGTTCGGCAGCACCGTGACGTCGGGTGCGAGCGTCGCGTCGACGTCGATCCAGGTCGTCGCGGGGTCGATCACCGTGACTCCCTCGAGCTGCCAGCGGCGCACGGTGCGGGCGTTCAGCAGACGCCCCACCTCGCTCAGCTGAGCGCGGTCGTTGACGCCGAAGGTGACGGTGACGTCGTCGACGACGGATGCCACCACCCGGCCGCCGTCCTGCCGGACGAGTCCAGCGACATCGGTGAGGTACTTCTCGGATTGGGCGTTGTCGGTGTCGGTCGCCGGAAGGTGCGTGCGCAGCGCCTCGGCCCGGAAGACGTACATGCCCGCGTTGATCTCGCGGATCGCGCGCTCGGCCTCGTCGGCGTCCTTCTGCTCGACGATGCGCGCGACGTCGCCGTCGGCGTCGCGGACGATGCGGCCGTACCCGTTCGCGTCGTCGACCACGGCCGTCATGAGCGTCACGGCGGCGTCGGCCGCGCGGTGTGAGGCGACGAACGCGGCGAGCGTGTCGGCATCCACCAGCGGCGTATCGCCCGACAGCACCAGCACGTCGCCGTCGAAGCCGGCCAGCTGGTCGAGCGCGAGCTCGACGGCGCGACCGGTGCCGGGGATCTCGTCCTGGTCGACGACGGACGCCGCGGGCGCGAGGTCGGCGATCGCCGTCGCCACCAGATCGCGTTCGTGGCGGACCACGACGAGGGTGCGCTCGGGGGTCAGCACGGCGGCCGCGTGCAGCACGTGGCCCACGAGCGGACGCCCGCCGATGCGGTGCAGTACCTTCGGGGTCGAGGACTTCATGCGCGTCCCCTGCCCGGCGGCGAGGACGATGACGGCGAGTGCGTTGTCGGTCATGCTCCGCCGCCAGGATTCGAACCTGAACCTCACAGCTCCAAAGGCTGTCGTGCTGCCGTTACACCACGGCGGAACGCGGGCGCCCGAACATCGCCGGATCCCGCCCGTCAAGTCTGCCAGACACGCGGCCTGCGGCATCCGCTCGCGATAATGGGAGGATGACGGCGCAGAGCGACGAGGTCGACCGCATCGTCGAGGCCTGGGTCGCCCAGCGCCCCGACCTCGACTTCTCACCCCTGGGGGTGCTCTCGCGCGTCGACCGGCTCTCGCGGCATCTCGACCGGGCACGGCGCGACGCGTTCCGCCGGAGCGATCTGGAGCCGTGGGAGTGGGACGTCCTGTCGGCGCTGCGCCGCGCCGGCGAGCCGTTCCAGCTGAGCCCCAAGCAGCTGCTGCTGCAGACCCTCGTCTCCAGCGGAACGATGACCAACCGCATCGATCGTCTCGTCGGCCGCCGCCTGGTGCGGCGCGAGGCCGACCCCGCTGACGGCCGGAGCGTGCTGGTGACCCTCACCGACGAGGGCCGGATCAGAGTGGATGCCGCCATCACGCGTCTCGTCGACGCCGAGGCCGTGCTGCTCGAGTCGCTCTCGCGCGCGGACCGCGACCGGCTGGCGGCGCTGCTGCGCAAGCTCAGTCTCGGCTTCGACACCGCCGGCGCCTGATCCGAGCAGACGCGTCCGTGCCGTCCCCGTTCCCGACGTGACGAGGGGGCACGCCCGTGCCCAGGTGCAAGGACGTGCGCGCATCCGACATGACGATCGCCTCGAGTTCGGGGAGCGATCCGATACGCACGACGTCGACGTCACGGTCGAGCGCTTGATGCCCGCGCTCGAAGTGCACGAAGCGGGTGCCGAGCTCACGGGCGATCTCGTGATCGTGATCGGTGTCGCCGATGAGCAGCACGTCGGCGGCGTCGTAGCCGGTCGCACGCAGCCATCCGACGATCACGTCCCGCTTCGAGGCGGTGTGCGGGTCGGTGATGCTCAGGACCGCGTCGAATCCGTGCGCGATCTCGTGCGGGCGCAGCTGCGCCTCCAGCAGGGGCGCCTGCGTCGCGGAGGCGAGCACCTGCGAGACCCCGCGCGCACGCAGACCGGCGATCGTCTCCCGCGCCCCGGCGTGGAGCGGCACCACCGACCGGTCGGCCTCGAGCAGTTCCAGGTACCGGTCGACCGCGGCCCGGTACTCCCCCGGACCGATGCCGACATCGGCATAGAACCGGTCGAGTGGAAAGCGGAACAGTACGCGGTAGGCGGCGGCATCCACGATCTGCGGACGACCGAAGTCCGCGAGCATCCGGTTCATCACCCGCAGGCAGCGCGCGACGTCGTCCAGCAGCGTGCCGTTCCAATCCCAGCAGACCGCGCGCACCGGCACGAGCGCGTCAGCCGATCTGCTCGGTGAGCTCGAACCAGCGCTCCTCGACCTGGTCGCGCTCCTTCTCGAGGTCGGTGATGCGCGACATCTCCACCCCGAGCCCGACGTAGTCGGACTGGTCGTGGTCGGCCAGCGCCGTGCGGGCCGCGTCGATCTGCGCTTCGAGCTTCTCCAGACGGCGCTCCAGGGCCGAGACCTCCTTCTGCGCGGCGCGCAGCTCGGCCCCCGACAGGGAGGGGGACGTGGATGCCGGGGCCCCGGCATCCGCGGGCCTCTCCGCCTTCTCAGCGAGCGACCGCGCCCTGAGACGCAGGTACTCGTCGACTCCGCCCGGCAGGTGGCGCAGATGGCCGTCGAGGATCGCGTACTGCTGGTCGGTGACGCGCTCGATGAAGTACCGGTCGTGCGACACGACCAGCAGCGTGCCCGGCCACGAGTCCAGCAGGTCCTCGATGGCGGCCAGCATGTCGGTGTCGAGGTCGTTCGTCGGCTCGTCGAGGATCAGCACGTTGGGCTGCTCGAGCAGGATGAGCAGCAGCTGCAGGCGGCGCTTCTGGCCGCCCGAGAGGTCCTTGACGGGGGTGGACAGCTGGGCGCTCTGGAACCCCATGCTCTCCAAGAGCTGTCCCGGCGTGAGCTCCTGCGCCTTCGACCCGCTGCCGAACGTGTAGGTCGTGCGCAGCCGCGAGATGACGACGCGCACGGGATCGTCGAGGTGCTCCTCGAGCTCGTCGAGGCGCTGCGTGAGCGTGGCGACCTTGACCGTCTTGCCGCGCTTGACGCGCCCCGCGGTGGGCTCGACGTCGCCGGCGATCAGACCGAGGAGGGTCGACTTGCCGGCCCCGTTCACGCCCAGGATGCCGGTGCGCTCCCCCGGGGCGATGCGCCACTCGACCGGATGCAGCACCTCGCGGCCGTCGTACGAGACGGCGGCGTCGAGCAGGTCGACGACGTCCTTGCCGAGCCGCGAGACGGCGAGCGAACGGAGTTCCGTCGCGTCCCGGATCTCGGGGACGTCGGCGATCAGCACGTTCGCGGCATCGATGCGGAACTTCGGCTTCGACGTGCGCGCGGGCGCCCCGCGACGCAGCCATGCGAGCTCTTTGCGGGCGAGGTTCTGCCGGCGCTGCTCGATGACGGCCGCCTGCCGGTCGCGCTCGACGCGCTGCAGGATGTAGGCCGCGTAGCCGCCCTCGAAGGGCTCGACGATGCGGTCGTGCACCTCCCAGGTGGTGTTGCACACTTCGTCGAGGAACCAGCGGTCGTGGGTGACGACGAGCAGCCCGCCCTGGTTGGCCGGCCATCGGCGCTTGATGTGGTCGGCGAGCCACGCGATCGCCTCGACGTCGAGGTGGTTGGTGGGCTCGTCGAGGAAGATCACGTCGTGGTCGCCGACGAGGAGCGCCGCGAGCGACACGCGGCGACGCTGCCCGCCCGAGAGCCCGGCGATCGGGCCGTCCCACGCGAGGTCGCCCAGCAGCCCCGCGATGACGTCGCGCGTGCGCGCGTCGCCTGCCCACTCGTGCTCGGGCCGGTCGCCGACCACCGCCTCGCGGATCGTGAGCGCGTCGTCGAGGGTGTCGGACTGGTCGAGCACGCCGACGCGGACGCCACCGCGCACGGTGACGCGGCCGCCGTCGGGTGCGAGGCGTCCCGCGAGCATCGCGAGCAGGCTCGACTTGCCGTCGCCGTTGCGGCCGACGACGCCGATGCGATCGCCCTCGTCGATGCCGAGGGATACCCGGTCGAAGACGACCTTGGTCGGGAACTCCAGGTGCAGGGCCTCGGCCCCCAGAAGATGTGCCATGTCGCCCTCCAGGCTAGGCGACGGCGGGGCGCGGCCGGTCCCGATTTGGATCAGTATACCCCCTGGGGTATCGTGGACGCTCGACAACGGATACCCCAGGGGGTACCGAGAGGAGAATCATGAGAATCGTGATCGTGGGCGGCGTGGCCGCCGGCATGAGCGCGGCGGCGAGGGCGCGACGGCACGACGAGACTGCTGAGATCGTCGTCCTGGAGCGCGGCCCCGAGGTGTCGTTCGCGAACTGCGGGCTGCCGTACCACGTGAGCGGCGAGATCGCCGATGCTGCGTCACTCCTCCTCCACACCCCCACCTCGCTGCGCGCGGCACTCAACCTCGACGTCCGCACGCACCACGAGGTGCTCGCGCTCGACACCGAGGCGCGGACGCTGACGGTCCAGACGCCGACGGGTCTCGACACGCTCGAGTACGACGCCCTTGTGCTGGCGCCCGGCGCGGTCGCGGCGCGCCCGCCGATCGACGGACTCGACTCGGCCCGCGTGCACACGCTGCGGACCGTCGCCGACGCCGTCGCCCTGCGCGAACGGGTGACCGGCGGCGACCGCCGTGCCGTCGTGCTGGGCGCAGGGTTCATCGGGCTCGAGGCGGCCGAGGCGCTGCGTCACGCCGGCCTCGACGTCGACCTCGTCGAGCGGGCCGACCACGTGCTCCCGCCCCTGGAGCGCGAGCTCGCATCGCTCGTGCGCGACGAGCTCACCGGGCTCGGCATTCGCGTCCACGACGGCGCCGCGGCCCTGCGGATCACCTCCGACACCGACACCGACACCGTCGAGCTCGATGACGGCGCGCGCATCCCTGCCGACCTCATCGTGCTGTCGGTCGGGGTGACCCCCGACACCGGGTTCGCCCAGGCCGCCGGCATCCCCACGCTCCGCGGTGCGATCACCGTCGACGAGCGCGGACGCACGTCCGCGGCGGGTGTGTGGGCCGCCGGCGACGCCACCGCACGCCCGACGGCGGTCACGGGCGCGGTCGCGCCGGTGGCCCTCGCCGGCCCCGCCAACCGCGCAGGACGACTCGTGGCCGACGACATCTTCGGCCTCGCCGACGCCCGGCCCGTCCCGGCCTCGCTCGGCACCGCCGTCGTGCGCGTCGGCGCGTTGACGGCGGCGCTCACGGGGGCGAACCGCGACGCCCTCGACACCGCGGGCATCGCGTACCGCACCCTGCACCTGCACCCGAACCAGCACGCCGGCTACTTCCCGGGGGCGCAGCCACTGCACCTCGTCGTGCACGTCGCGGCCGACGGGCGCCTGCTCGGCGCCCAGGCCGTCGGAACCGAGGGCGTCGACAAGCGCATCGACGTCCTGGCCACCGCGATGCGGGCGGGCCTGAAGGCAACAGACCTCATCGACCTCGACCTCGCGTATGCGCCGCCCTACGGTCAGGCCAAGGACGCCGTCAACCTCGTCGGAATGGTCGCCGAGAACGTGGCCGCCGGGCGCCTGCGGCTCTGGTACGCCGACGAGCTGGAGGCGGTCCGTGCCGACGCGCTCGTCCTCGACGTCCGCTCGGCGACGGAGTTCGCCGGCGGCGGCATCCCCGGCTCGCTCAACATCCCGCACACCGAGCTGCGCGATCGTCTCGAGGAGGTGCGAGAGGCAGCCGACGGCCGGCCCGTGCGCGTGCTGTGCGCGGCCGGGGTGCGTTCGAACATCGCCCACCGCATCCTCGTGAACAACGGCTTCGACTCGGCGTCGCTCTCGGGCGGCATCCAGACGCTGCGCCATTGGTACGGTGCCGACGTCGACCGCATCCTCACACCCGAAGGAGCCTCCGCATGATGATCACCGGCACCCCCGAAGAGCAGGCAGCGACGCGCAAGCGCATCGCGAACCGGCTCAAGCGCGCGCACGGCCAGCTGGCCGGCGTCATCGCCGCGGTCGAGGCAGACGCCTCGTGCCGCGACGTCGTCACCCAGCTCGCGGCCGTCACGAGCGCGCTCGATCGCGCGGGGTTCGCGATCGTCTCGACCGCGATGCGCGACTGCGTCGCCGACCCCGAAGGCGCCGCGAACGCCGAAGGACTCACTACCGACGAGCTCGAGAAGCTCTTCCTGGCGCTGGCCTGACGCCGCGCCCGACACCCGAAAGGAAACACCATGTGCAGACAGGTCACGTGCTCCACGTGCGGCAAGGCGACGTGGGCGGGCTGCGGCCAGCACGTCGAAGAGGCCCTCGCGGGCGTGCCGGCCTCGCAACGATGCTCGGGCCACGAGGCCGCGGCCACACGCAGCGGCGGTCTCTTCGGCCTTTTCCGCCGTCGCTGAGCGCCGTCAGTACCAGATGCTGAGCCGCGGCGCCGTGTGCCACCCGAGCACGCGGCTCGCAGTCGCGACAGCCTCGGAGAAGGCGGATGCCGGACCCCCGGTGTCCGCCTTCACGCGTCCCGCACGAGCCAGTGTCGCGAGCGACACGCCGCCGAGGTAGGTCGCCGACAGCTCGGCGATCCCGAGCGCGAGGACGACCGCATCCGTCGACTCGCCCTCGTCGAGTCGGTGAACGCGACCCGCGCCGTCGTCGTCGACCTCGAGCAGATAGCGGCCGGACGACAGGCCGAGTGCGTCGTCGACATCGAGCACGAGGCGGCCGGTCGCGCCGAAGCGGCGCCTCTCGAGTGCCGCGGCGACATCGATGATCCGCACGTACTGGTGGTCGCGCACCGTGATCTTCGCCGCGCGCTGATCGGCGATCATCCACAGCAGAGGTTCGTCGAGCGACAGGTTGTCGGCGTGCACCTCGGCGACGAGGTCGAGTTCGAGCAGGAAGCGCCACAGCGCGGCGTAGGCGTCATCGGTCTCGGCCACGAGGTAGTGCACGCTGACGTTGCCCTTCGTGAAGTCGGACTCGTTCTCGCGGACAGCGTAGACGGCGGCGCCGCGGACCGCTCCGGACGCGTCGGCGTACTGGATCGCGCGCTTCTCGCCCGCGCGCTCGGCAGTGGGGTTCGTGCCGGCGAACATGTCCCAGAAGCTCCCGGCGATGTCGATCTCCCCCGCCGTCGTGTGGCGGATGCGCTCGTGCAGCACCGGCATCAGCTCGCGCACGCGATCGCGCGGGATGAAGTCGACGCGCCCGTCCGGACGGGGGCCGATCCACGCCGCGCGCTTCGTCTCGATCGTCCACGCCGCCGACGACGCGGCGGGCGCGAAGCCGTAGCGGCCATAGAGCGGTGACTCGCTCACCGTGAGCATCGCCACCGGGATGCCGGCAGCCTGTGTCGCCCGCAGCTCGCCCTCCAGCATCGCGCGTGCCACTCCGCGTCGGCGGTGGGTCGGCGCGACCGTGACCGACGAGATGGCGCACGACGGGATCACCGCACCGCCCGGGACGGCGAGGTCGCCGATCCACGACGCGATCGTGGCCACGGGGGCGTCCGCGACGGGCGCCTCCGGGTCGTAGACACCGGTCACTCGGCGGTACCCGCTGCGCTCGCGCGACGCGGCGACCTGCTCGGGCGATCGCTCGGCGTCCTGGAAGCCGCGCGCGGCGGACTGCAGCCAGCCGGGATAGTCGTCACCGTCGACGGCGACGCGCCGGTAGTCGAGGCCGTTCGCAGCCAGCCGCTGCCGCGACTGCTCGTCGACCGGTCCGGCGCGGAATGCCGCGCGGTCGGACTCGCGTGCTCCGGCAGGAACGTGCTCGGGCGTGGTCATGCGTCTCCTCAGTATCGATCGGCGGGATGCCGCCCGCTCACGCGGGCACCACCCGCGCACCGGCCACGGGGCCGTGCACGTGCAATGCCTCGTATCCCGCCGCAGACAGCGTGATCTGCAGCTCCAGCGCCGACTCGGGGTCGACGGTCAGGAACGCCAGTGTAGGACCGGACCCCGACACCATGCCCGCGAGAGCGCCGGACTCCTCGCCGAGCTCGAGCGCGTCGCGGAGCTCGGGTCGCAGCGACAGCGCGGCCAGCTGCAGGTCGTTGCGCATGTGCTCGGCGAGGGCGATCGGGTCGCCCGCGCGCAGCGCATGCAGCACGCCCGCCGCCACCTCGGGCACGGCGCCGGATGCCCCGATGTCGGGACGCGTGCGCAGCTCATCGAGATGCGTGTACACCTCGGGGGTCGACAGCCCGGCGTCCGAAGGCACGACCACCCAGTCGAAGCGCCCCTTGGCCAGTGCCGGGCTCAGCTGGTCACCACGGCCGGTGCCGATCGCCGTCCCGCCCAGCAGCGCGAACGGCACGTCGGCGCCGAGCCTCGTCGCGAGCTTGTGCAGCTCGGTCATGCCGAGCTCGGCCCCCCACAGCGCATCGCACGCCACGAGGGCGGCCGCGGCATCCGCGGAACCACCCCCCATCCCCCCGGCGACCGGGACGTGCTTCACGATGTCGAGGTGCACGCCGCCGCTCTGGCCGATGCGCTGGGCGACCAGGCGCGCCGCCCGCACCGCGAGGTTGCGGTCGTCGGCCGGCACGCCCGACACGTCCACCGTGCCCGAGATAGCCACCGTGAACTCGTCGGACGGCGAGGCCCACACGTCCTCGAAGAGCGACACGGCCTGATAGGCCGACGCGACATCGTGGTACCCGTCCTCCTGCACGCCGCCGACCTCGAAGAAGAGGTTGAGCTTGCCGGGCGCCCGCACGCGGACGCCGTCGGCGGCGAGAGCCTGGCTCACCGGTTCGCCGATTCCGCCCAGAGGTCCACGTCGATGCCGTCCGACAGGGCGTCGATCCGCTCCTGCTCCTCGGTCGTGAAGGCCGGGCCATCGAGCGCCTTGAGGTTCTCGTCGAGCTGCGCCGGGCGCGACGCGCCGATGAGCGCCGAGGCGACCACCGGGTCGCGCAGCACCCACTGGATCGCCATCTGCGCGAGCGACTGCCCGCGCTCCTGGGCGATCACGTCGAGGCCGCGCAGCGTCGCGAGCCCCTTCTCGCTGAGGGGGCCCTTCGGCAGCGAACCGCGCTGCTGGGCGCGATCCGCGTCGTCGCCCGACAGGTACTTGTCGGTGAGCAGCCCCTGCGCGAGCGGAGTGAACGCGATCGCGCCCATGCCCTCCTGCTTCAGCACGCCGGTCAGGCCGTCCTCGACCCAGCGGTTGAGGATCGAGTACGCAGGCTGGTGGATGACGAGCGGGGTTCCGAGCGACCGCGCGACCGCCGCAGCCTCGGCGGTGCGCTCCGCGCTGTACGACGAGATGCCGACGTAGAGGGCCTTGCCCTGGCGCACCAGGGTGTCCAGCGCGCCGACGGTCTCTTCGACGGGTACGTCGGGGTCGACGCGGTGGGAGTAGAAGATGTCGACGTAGTCGATGCTCATGCGCGTCAGCGACTGCTCCGCGCTCGCGAGGAGATACTTGCGCGAGCCGCCGTTGCCGTATGGGCCGTGCCACATGTCGTAGCCGGCCTTCGACGAGATGATGAGCTCGTCGCGGTACGGTGCGAAGTCCTCGCGCATCATGCGGCCGAAGTTGGTCTCGGCCGTGCCGTACGGCGGGCCGTAGTTGTTCGCCAGATCGAAGTGCGTGATCCCGCGGTCGAATGCGTGGCGCAGCAGCGCGCGCTGGTTGGCGAACGGGATGTTGTCACCGAAGTTCCACCACAGCCCCAGCGAGACGGGCGGCAGGGTGAGGCCGGAGGTGCCGACCCGGCGGTAGTCGGAGCCGACGTAACGGTCGTCGGCGGCGGTGTACGGGCGGTGGAGGTCTCCGCCGCGGGACAGGTAGCGGTCGTCTTCGGTCACCGGTCCAGGCTATCGGCGTCGGCCGCGGAGCGCAGGAGCACACCTCGGCGGCAGCCGTCCCTCCCGCTGCACAGAGACGCCCCACTTGTCAAGGGTCTCTCTCTGAAATCTCGTCGCAACGCAGTCTCCGTATCGTGACGGATGCGACGGGTCGCGCCACCCGCGCGCAGTCGCCGAGATCGAGGAGGAACGCATGACACTTCTGTCTGCGCTGTCGCACACCGCCGAACCCACGAGCGTGCTCCTCGACCGCGGCGATATCGTCGTCGACGGCGGGATCCTGCACATCGTGCACGACGACATCCCACCGCTGGAGGCGCGGGAGGCCGATCTGCTCCTGATCGCCGACGCCCTCGAAGCGGCCGGCGTCGACGTGGTGCTGATCCGCCACGACCGCTCCACTCCGGCCCTCGTCGTCGACGTGCGGCAGCAGCAGCCGGCGCTGACCGCCCTCGCAGCCGTGTGCACGCGCGACCCGCTCTACCTCAAGGCGAAGGGCCGCGCACCGGTCCTCGTGTGCGACGCAGAACCGCTCGGCGCGGGTCCCTCGTGGGTGCGCCTGTACCGCCCCCGCGTGACGAGCTCGGGATCCCTCCGCTACGGACCCTCGCTGGGGGTCCACCTGGAGTTCTGGCGCTTCGGGGCGAAGACCGTCCGCGCGCCGCGGGACAACGACTTCACCCGCCGCGAGACCCCTGTCGAAGACCTCGCCTTCACGTCCGTCGAGCGCTACGGGCGCTCATGGCGCACGATCGCCGGCATGTTCGATCCGCACCCGCTGGAGTTCACCGAGGACGTCGACATCGTCTTCTCCTGGGTGGACGGATCGTCGAACGACTTCCGTCGCCAGCGCGCCGCGCAGCTGTCGGAGTACGTCGTGGGCGAAGGCGACGACGGGCCGGCGCGGTACCGCCACGTCGACGAGCTGCGCTACGCGCTTCGCAGCGTGCACATGCACGCCCCCTGGGTGCGCCG
>PJUC01000176.1_pt1 | contig 39836 bp, 39 predicted proteins | sample 1512161 | NCBI WGS metagenome assembly PJUC01 (sample SAMN08177676, study PRJNA422409) | Soil metagenome, whole genome shotgun sequencing project. | isolation source: Soil enriched on filter paper | place: USA: Madison | collected 2015-01-15
ACTTCTCAGCAGTCGGCAACTTCCGCCGCCAGCCGCTGAATCGTTTTCAGCGAAGCCTTCGATTATGCACCGACTTTTCTGTCAGCGTCAACTTCGAAGGAAGTTTTTTTATCGGCCGACTTGCTGAAACTCCTGAGAGCACCAGCCGTCTGCCGAGCCTTCGATCATACAACGGATTTTCCCATTTCGTCAAAGTTTGAAGAACTTTTCACATCGACGTCGAGAGCCTTGTCTTCTTCTATATATAGAAATGAGAAAGCCGCCCGGAGGCGGCTTTCTCATTCAAGAGCAGATCGAAGCTACACGAGCTTAGTAGTAACGCGAGTTGTTCGTACGGCGCATCGCTTCATACAGCGTGGGCATGCGCACTTCCTGCGAGCGCTGGCTCATACGGGCCAGCGCGTCGATCTTGGCGGCTTCAGCGGCAGGCACGGTGCCTTCGGATTGCTGGCGCCACACAGCGGCTTGCAGTTCCTGCATCACGCGCGGGTCGTTCTTGGCGGTTTCCAGGAAGCGAGCATCAGCGCGAGCTGCGGCACGGCGTTGCGAGGCTGCGCGCCAGAGACCGGCGACGCCGCTCTTGCCGACCGAACCGGCAAACAGGGCGAACAATGCGATTGCAGCAACGCAGAGCACAGCCCAGACTGCGAGCAGCCCGCCTTCGCTCCAGTTGGAAACAAGCGCATCGGTCACCACCAGCACGGCTGCGGCGACAGCGACGATCAGCAGCGCGATGAGCGGACGGGCGCCGTTGGCACCGGCGCGTGCGGCCTGGATCTGGCCGAAAAGAACTTCGGCGCGACGCACGCCGGGGTGGACGGTGGGTTGGTCAACGTGAACAAAGCTGGTCATGATGTCCTCCTGGGACGTTGGGAATCGGTGGTGGCGAACAAGGCCTATGCGCCAATATTAGGGCTTACCCTAGTACGATTCCACTTTATCTTTCTGATGTTTATCATTCACAAGACTGATGGACGTCAACTTTCGCACGCTCGACCTCAACCTGCTCCGCGTCTTCGACGAGGTAATGGCAGAGCGCAACCTCACGCGCGCTGCCCGCAATCTGTCGATCACCCAGCCCGCGGTGAGCAATGCGCTACGGCGCCTGCGCGATGTACTGGGAGACGAACTGGTGCGCCGCTCCGGCGCCGGCGTCGAGCCCACGCCACGGGCCCTGGCCCTCTGGCCGACGGTGCGCGACGCGCTGCGCCAGCTTCAGCACACGCTGGCGCCCGGCGAATTCGATGCCGCCACGGCGGACACAACCTTCCTGCTGGCCATGGCCGACGCAACCGCGGCCGAGCTCATTCCGGGCCTCGTGCAGATCGCCGAGAAAGAAGCGCCCGCCATCTCGCTGCGCGTGCTGCCGCTGACCACGCGCGACCCGCGCCGCATGCTCGAGCTCGAAGAAGTCGACATGGCCGTCGGCTACTTTCCGGCCGTGATCGCCAGCCTCGCGGCGCGTGGCCAATCAGGCGTCGGGGTTGCGTTCGAGACCCAGCGGCTCTACCTGGGCCAATATGTATGCGTGATGCGCCGGGGCCATCCGCTGGCGGATGCGCCCCTCACACTCGACGACTATTGCGCGGCGCGGCACCTTCTGGTGAGTTTTTCTGGGCGGCCTTACGGCTTCATCGACCAGACGCTGGGCGCCATGGGGCGCGAGCGGCGCATCGTGGTGACGGTGAACCAGTTCTTCACCGCAGGCCGAGTGGTGGCCAATTCAGACTTGCTGACCGTGCTGCCGCGTCACTTCGTGACTGTCACCGGCATCGACGACCAACTGGTACTGCGCGACCTGCCCTTCGACCAGCCGCCGGTGCACGTGGATGCCATCTGGCACCGGCGCGCCCAGCACGGGCATTCGCACGAGTGGCTGCGCACGGCGCTGTTGCGCTCGGCAGCAGCGGCTTTCGCCGGATCGGTCCTCGGGCAAAGGGTGCCCGACTGACCTGCCAGCCCGTCGACCGCTCAGCGGACGACGCTGAGCCAGGCCGAGGCGGCGGCGCGCAGTTCCTGCGCGTGGTGGGCTCCGCGACCGGCGCGAATGTCGGCGCTTTCCATCAGTGCTGCGGCGTGGCTGGCCGGGGCGTTGACGGTCGAGGAGCGAAAGAAACGTGCCACTTGGGCGATGAGGCTGAACATGGTGTTGCGCGGCTTGTGGCCGTGCTCTGAGTGGTTGATGTACCAAGAATAAGGGTTATCCCTAGGTTTTCAACCCAGACCTTATGCACTTCATGCATGGGTCAATTCCCCTAGACTGGTTCGACGATGAAGTTGCAACTGTTGTCCGACCTTCACCTGGAATCCCATCCCCGCTTCCATGCCGAGCCCGTTCCGGGCGCCGACATGCTGATCCTGGCGGGCGACATCGGCTCCTACCAGCAAGGCTCCCGCCTGACCGACACCGACTTCGGCCTGGGCCGATTCTCTCCCCGCAACGGCTGGCCGACGCCCGTCATCTACGTGCCGGGCAACCACGAGTACGACAACGCCGACTTCGACGAAACCCACGAACGCCTGCGCACCTTGTGCGAAGAGCTCGACATCCTCTGGCTCGAGCGCGAAACCCGCGTCATCGACGGCATCCGCTTCGTCGGCACCACGCTCTGGGCCGACTTCGACGCACTGGCCACCCCTGCCGACAGCCTCGCCGAAGCACTCAAGAAACGGGGCAAGGCGATGCGCGCGGCCGATTTCTACCTTGAAAAAGCGGCCACCATGCGTAACGGCCAACTGTTCCTCGCCGCCCAGCTGCGGGAGCAGGCGCTCGCATGCCAGGCCTGGCTCGAACAGGCACTGGCCGAGCCTTTCGACGGCACCACGGTCGCCATCACGCATTTCGCACCCAGCCTCGACAGCGGCGATCCGCGCTACGGGCTGACTCCCGGCACCGCCGGTTTCTGCAATGCGCTCGACGAACTGCTCCCCCACGCCAGGCTGTGGCTGCACGGCCACCTGCACTGCCCGTCGGATTACATGAAGAACGGCTGCCGCGTCGTGGCCAATCCGCTGGGCTACGCGCGCAACGGCGAGCAGGAAGGCTTCAGGCCCCACCTGCTGATAGACATCCACTGATGAAAAAGCGCGCGGCAGCCCGCGCGCGCTGTAACGGCCGGCAACGCACTGGCCGCACCCGCTGTGTAGACTGCCAAAGGCCCACCCATCCACCCGGAGGAGAGCGCCATGACGCAACAGCAACAACAACGTCGGACTTTCCTTCAGCAGTCGGCCGGCCTCGCAGCCGCCACCGGCATGCTCTACTTCTGGCCCAAGGCATCGGCCCAGGCGCCCGAGACGGGCGGCAAGGCGATGGGCCAGTCGTCGATGGCCGAGCTGTCGCGCCGGCTCGCAGCCGGCTCGGTCAGCAGCAGCCAGTTGGTGGAAGAGGCGCTCGCGGCCATCCAGAACCCCGCCGGCGAAGGCGCGCGCGCCTTTATCCGCGTACACGCCGGTTCGGCCCGTGCCGCCGCAGCCCGGCTCGACGCCGACCGCAAGGCAGGCCGCCCCGCCGCCTCTCACATCTCAGGCATCCCCATATCGCTCAAGGACCTGTTCGACGAAGCCGGCGTCACCACGCTCGGCGGCTCGACCGTGCTGGCCGGCCAGCCGCCGGCAGCGCGCGACGCCATCGTGGTCGAGCGGCTGCGGCGCGCCGGCGCGATCATCATCGGGCGCACCAACACGGTCGAGTTCGCCTACACGGGCCTGGGCATCAACCCGCACTACGGCACGCCGAAGAATGTCTACGACCGTGCCGTCGGCCGCATCCCGGGCGGATCGACATCGGGTGGCGCCATCTCGGTGGCCGACGGCATGGCGGCCGGCGCCATCGGCACCGACACCGGCGGCTCGCTGCGCATTCCCTCGGCGCTCAACGGGCTCGTGGGCTTCAAGCCGACGCAGCGGCGCATTCCGCTCGACGGCGTGCTTCCGCTGTCGACCTCCTTCGATTCCGCCGGGCCGATCGCCTGGACGGTGGAAGACTGCGCCCTGCTCGACGCCGTGATGGCTGGCGAACTGCCACGCCCGATCCGCGTGCCGCCGCTGCGCGGCCTGCGCTTCGCGGTGCCCAAAACTTTCTTCCAGGATGAGCTGTCGCCGGCAGTGGCCGCGGCGTTCGCGGCGGCGCTGTCGAAGCTTTCCGCCGCCGGGGCCACGGTCACCGAACTGCCGATGGCCGAGTTCGCGAAGGCGCCCGCCATCAACCCGCGCGGCATGATCACCGCCGCCGAGGCCTTCACCTGGCACCGCGAATTCATCAAGACCGGCGCCGCCAAGTACGACCCGCGCGTGCTGGCCCGCATCAGGACCGGCGAGACCATCACCGCGCCCGACTACCTGCAGCTTCAGGCGCTGCGGCGCCAGTTCATCCGCTCGATCAACACCGCGGCCGCCGGCTACGACGCGATGCTGATGCCGACCACGCCCGACACCGCGCCGACCATTGCCGAGGTGCTGAAGGACGACGACACCTACTACCGCATCAACGGCCGCATGCTGCGCAACCCGTCGGTGGTGAACCTGTTCGACGGCTGCGCGCTTTCCGTGCCTTGCCACGAGGCGGGCAGCGCGCCGGTCGGGCTGATGATCGCCGGCATCGGCAACACGGACCACCGCTTGCTGGCGGTCGGCTGGGCCGTCGAGGCCGCGGTGACGCCGCGCCGAGTGCTCAGCAGCTGAGCAGCTGAGCCGAGCCTTCAGCGCGAGGCCAGGCCCTCGAAGCAGGTGGCGAGCACCAGTTCGACGATCTGCTCGTCGGTCTGCAGCCCGCCGGCCTTGAGGAAGCCCAGCACCGGATCGCAGGCCCGCGCGAACAGCGTGTAGAGCACGGCGAGGGCCGGCAGCTTCGGGTTCAGCGAACCGTCGGCCTGCGCGGCCTGGATCCAGCCGCCGAGCTGGTCGCTGATGGTCACCAGGCGGTCGAGGTAGGCGCGGTTGTTCATCAGCGCGGCGCGCAGGGTCGAGTTCTGGTGCGGCAGCGACGGCATCTCGCCGGCCAGCTGCACCTGCATCGACCAACGCACCACGGCGCGCAGCTTGGCGATCGGCTTGTCCTCCGGCGGTACCGAGGCAAGGAACTCCATGGTGCGCTGCATGATGCGCACCATGGCCGCGGCGGCAAGGTCTTCCTTGCTGGGAAAGTGCTTGTAGAGACTGGCCTTGGCGATGCCGACCGCGGCAGCCACCTCGTCGACCGTCATCGATTCGAACCCCTTTTCGGCCAGCAACCGGTTCGCGGTCTGCACGATGGCCTCCTCGCGGGCCTGGAGCATCTGTTCCTTGAACGAGGTCTTGGCGGGGGAAACGGCATTCATGCCGGAAATTCTAGTCTTGTGCGTCGCCAATCAGACGACATGCCCGCCGAAATACCAGCCAGTCTTTTACAGACTGGACAGTACGCTCAAGCGTTGCGCCCCTTGGAGACAAGCCGGATCCCCGGCATCAGCTCGGCCGCCAGCTCGGGCCGTTCCAGCGCGTAGTCGAGGTTCATGCGCGCGATTTCGACGTGCTCCTCGCCCAGCGCCTGGGCGCGCGAGCCCTGTCCGCGCTCGATGGCCTGCACCATCGCGTGGTGCGTGCGGTGCGCCTGGCGCATCCACTGCTGGCCCTCTTCCATCGACGACTGCATCGGCAGCATCGCGCTGGGCGCGGCGAAAGGCTGGCCGCCGAGCATGTCCATCACCCGCTTGAGCGCGAGGTTGCCGCAGCCTTCGAGGATCAGCTTGTGGAAGCGGTCGTTCATTTCGACGTAGGCCGCGTAGTCGTCCAGGTCCATGCTGGGCTTGTTGACCGCGCGGTCGCCGGCGTCCAGGCAATCCTTGAGGTCGCGCAGCAGCTGGCGCGGCGCGCCGTCCTCGGCCAGCAGGCGGGCGGCAAAGCCTTCGATCACGCCGCGCACGCGAATGGCATCGGCCACCTCCTGCGAGGTGAAGCGGCGCATCTGGTAGCCGCCGGAGGGCGACTGCTCGATCAGCCCTTCGTGCTCCAGGCTGGCCAGCGCCAGCCGCACCGGGGTGCGCGATGCCTCGAGCTTCTCGGCCAGCGGGATCTCGGCCAGCCGCTCTCCGGGCACGAATTCGCCCTTGAGGATCATGTCGCGCAACTGCACGAGGACGCGGGATTGTTGGGAGTCCATCGGCGAATTCTAGGAGACGCGCCTGATGCTGCACGCAGCATATTTGCGCTGGCTCGGTTGTTGCATGCACTTCATGTAAACAAGTGTCAAAAACCGACGTTACGCTCAGCGTTTACCCTGATTTTTGGCGTTTCATGCCCCATTCCGGGGCGAAACCGCAGATGGGAGTTTGACCGGAATCCGGGATCACCAAGACAATGCATACAGTTGCATGCAATGCCTGCAGATCCCTTCCACAGCCCCCAAAGATGGAGCCCGCACGATGATCAGCGCCGAGCAGAACGATTTCATCACCCGCGTCGGACCCGACGCTCCCGCCGGCAAGCTGCTGCGCCGCTACTGGCAGCCGGTGGCACTGGCCGACGAGCTCGCCGGCCCGCGCCCGGTGAAGCCTGTGAAGCTCATGGGGCAGGACTTCGTCCTGTTCCGTGACGAAAGCGGCCAGCTCGGCATGCTCGACCGCGACTGCCCGCACCGCGGCGCCGACCTCGCCTTCGGCCGGCTCGAGAACGGCGGCCTGCGCTGCGCTTTCCACGGCTGGCTGTTCGACGCCAAGGGCAACTGCCTCGAAACCCCCGCCGAGCCCGCCACCAGCAAGCTGTGCAGCCGCATCAAGCAGTCGGCCTATCCGGTGGTCGAGAAGGCCGGAACGATCTTCGCGTACATCGGCGAGGGCGAGCCCCCCGCGTTTCCCGACTTCGACTGCTTCGTCGCGCCCGACAGCCACACCTTCGCGTTCAAGGGCCTGTTCGAGTGCAACTGGCTGCAGGCGCTCGAAGTGGGCATCGACCCCGCGCACGCCTCGTACCTGCACCGCTTCTTCGAGGACGAAGACACCTCCGGCAGCTACGGCAAGCAGTTCCGCGGCGCCTCGGCCGACTCCGACATGCCCATCACCAAGGTGCTGCGCGAGTACGACCGCCCCGACATCAGCGTCGAGCCGACCGACTACGGCTTCCGCCTGAAGGCGCTGCGCAAGCTGAGCGAAGACACCACCCACGTCCGCGTGACCAACGTGGTGTTCCCGCAGGCCTTCGTGATTCCGATGAGCGCCGAGATGACCATCTCGCAATGGCACGTGCCCGTGGACGACACGCACTGCTACTGGTATGCCATCTTCACCAGCTTCACCGGACCGGTCGACAAGCAGCAGATGCGCGACCAGCGCCTGAAGCTCTACGAGCTGCCCGACTACACCTCGCGCAAGAACAAGCGCAACAACTACGGCTACAGCATCGAAGAGCAGCTGACCGAGACCTACACCGGCATGGGCGACGACATCAACGTGCACGACCAGTGGGCGGTGGAGTCGCAGGGCGCCATCCAGGACCGCACGCGCGAGCACCTGGGCAGCACCGACAAGGGCATCGTCGCCTACCGCCGCCTGCTGGTGAAGGCCATCGAGGCCACGCTGGCCGGCGAAAGCGCGCCGATGCTCATCGACGCCGAACAGGCCAGCGCGATGACCGGCCCGCCCTCCATCGACGGCATCGGCCGCAACGTCAGCGACGAAGCCGCCACCGAGGCCTACTGGCAGGAGGCCGACCGGGCACGCCGGATGAAGTCCGACTGGGCCTCGGCACGGCTCGCCGCCTGAAGCCCGCGCCATGAGCAGCATCAGCAGCAACAAATTCGTCGACCGCTTCGGTCTCTGGTCCGACGACCAGCACGCGCAGGCCAGGGAACTGGTGCGCCGCATCGACAGCGGCGAGGTCGATCTCGTGCGCTTCGCCTGGCCCGACCAGCACGGCATCCTGCGCGGCAAGACGCTGGTCGCCAGCGAGGCGCGCTCTGCCCTCTGGGAAGGCGTGAACCTCACCTCCACCCTGCTTGCCAAGGACACCTCGCACAAGACCGTGTTCCCGGTGTTCACCCAGGGCGGCGGCTTCGCCATCGAGGGCCTGCAGGGCGGCGCCGACTTCACCATCATGGCCGACCCCGCCACCTTCAAGGTGCTGCCGTGGTCGCCGCGCACCGGCTGGGTGATGTGCGACGCCTACATGGCCGACGGCAAGCCCTGCCCCTTCGCCACGCGGCAGATCCTGCAGCGCGCGGTGCGCCAGCTCGACGAGCTGGGGCTGGACTTCATCGCCGGCCTCGAGGTGGAGTTCCACGTCTTCAGGCTCGACGACGCGCGCATGGGCCTGGCCGACTCGGGCCAGCCCGGCGAGCCGCCGCGCGTGTCGCTGCTGTCGCACGGCCACCAGTACCTGACCGAGCTGCGCTACGACCGCGTGGACACGCTGATGGAGCTGCTGCGCTCTCAACTGCTGGCGCTCGGCCTGCCGCTGCGCTCGCTGGAAATCGAGTTCGGCCCGAGCCAGTTCGAGCTGACCTTCGGGCCCACCGCTGGCGTGATGCCGGCCGACACCATGGTGCTGCTGCGCAGCGCCATCAAGCAGATCTGCCAGCGCAACGGCCTGCACGCCACCTTCATGTGCCGCCCGAAGATCCCGAACGTGATGTCCAGCGGCTGGCACCTGCACCAGTCGCTGCGCCGCAAGAGCGACGGCGTGAATGCGTTCATGCCCGAGTCCGAGGGCCAGACGCTCAGCGAGATCGGCATGCACTACCTCGGCGGACTCAAGGCGCACGCCTGCGGCGCGGCCGCACTCGCGAGCCCCACCATCAACGGCTACCGGCGCTACCGCCCCTTCTCGCTCGCGCCCGACCGCGCGATCTGGGCAAGAGACAACCGCGGCGCGATGCTGCGCGTGCTCGGCGGCGTGGGGCAGAGTGCCTCGCGCATCGAGAACCGCGTGGGCGAGCCGACGGCCAATCCGTACCTGTACCTCGCGTCGCAGCTGTTCTCGGGCCTGGACGGCATCCGCCACAAGACCGACCCCGGGCCCTCGGCCGACGCGCCGTACGAAACCCCGGCGGAGCAGCTGCCGCGCTCGCTCGGCGACGCCCTCGCCTGCCTGCGCCGCGACGAGATGCTCAACGCGCAGATGGGCAAGACCTTCGTCGACTACCTCTGCCACATCAAGGAAGCGGAAATCGCCCGCTTCAACCTCGAAGTCAGCGAGTGGGAACACCGCGAGTACTTCGACATGTTCTGAACGAGCCCCAAGAACAACAATGCCCACGATCCACTACATCCTCAAGGACGGCACCACCCGCGACGTCGACGCCAAGGTCGGCGCCAGCGTGATGGAAACCGCCATTCGCGCCAACGTGCGCGGCATCGATGCCGAGTGCGGCGGCTGCTGCTCGTGCGCCACCTGCCACGTCTACGTGGACGACGCCTTCATCGACCTGCTGCCGCCGCCCGACGACATGGAAAGCGCGCTGCTCGACGCCGTCGCGTCCGAGCGCAGGCCCGGCTCGCGCCTGAGTTGCCAGCTCAGCATCACCGCGGCCTTCGATGGCCTCACGGTGCGCGTGCCCGATACGCAGGTCTGACAGGCAGCTCGGGCATCATCGCCCGCTTTGCACATCCGGTTACACGACAGCGGCGCCCCGAGGGCGGCGCATCCATTCCACCTGAAAGGCGTTTTCAAATGACGGCAATGACGATGACCAAGAGAACCATCCTCTCGACCCTGCTGCTGGCGAGCTTCGGCGTGCTGGGCACGACCGCCGCGCAGGCGGCCGACGAGCCCCTGCGCATCGGCCTGATCGCGACCTACTCCGGCCCCTATGCCGACTACGGCCGCCAGTTCGACGCCGGCATCGCGCTCTACCTGAAGGAGCACGGCGGCAAGGTGGGCGGCCGCACGGTCGAGATCATCAAGAAGGACACCGCCGGCCCCGCGCCCGACGCCGCCAAGCGCATCGCGCAGGAACTGATCGTGCGCGACAAGGTGAGCGTGCTCACCGGCCTGGACTTCAGCCCCAACGCCTACGCCGTGGGCGCCATCGCCACGCAGGCCAAGATCCCGACCATCGTGATGAACGCCGCCTCCTCGGCCATCACCACCAGCTCGCCCTACGTGGCGCGCCTGTCGTTCACCGTGCAGCAGGTCACCGACCCGATGGCGCGCTACATGCTCAAGGAAGGCATCAAGGACGCCTACACCGTGGTCGCCGACTACGCTTCGGGCGTCGACGCCGAGACCGCGTTCAAGAAGACCTTCACCGCCGGCGGCGGCAAGGTGTCGGGCGAAGTGCGCACGCCGATGAACAACCCCGACTTCTCGGCCTACGTGCAGCGCATCAAGGACGCCAAGCCCCAGGCCGTGTTCTTCTTCTTTCCCTCGGGCGTGATGCCGCCGGCCTTCCTGAAGGTCTGGAAGGAACGCGGCATGGAGCAGGCCGGCATCAAGCTCTACGCCACCGGCGAAGCCACCGACGACAGCTACCTCGACGCCACCGGCGACGTGGCGCTGGGCCTGGTCACCAGCCACCACTACTCGTTCGCGCATTCCTCGCCCAAGAACCAGAAGTTCGTGCGCGACTTCGCCGCCGACAACGGCGCCAAGCTGCGCCCCAGCTACTTCGCCGTGACCGCCTACGACGCCATGGCCGCCATCGACCTCGCGCTGGCCAAGACCAAGGGCGACACCGGCGGCGACAAGTTCATGGAGGCGCTGAAGGGCCTGAGCTTCGAGAGCCCGCGCGGCCCGATCGAGATCGACCCGGCCACGCGCGACATCGTGCAGACCGTCTACATCCGCAAGACCGAGCGCGTGAACGGCCAACTGGTGAACGTCGAGTTCGACAAGTTCGACCGCGTGAAGGACCCGGCGAAGGAAGCCGCGGCCAAGTAAACGCAAAAGAACAGAAGCCAGCAGTCAGCCAGCAAGCGGGAAATTCATGGGCATCGTGATCTTCGACGGAGTGGCCTACGGCATGCTCCTGTTCCTCATCGGCGTGGGCCTGTCCATCACGATGGGGCTCATGAATTTCGTCAACCTCGCGCACGGCAGCTTCGCGATGGTCGGCGGCTACGTGGCCGCCATGCTGATGAACCACTTCGGGCTCGGCTTCGGCCTTTCGCTGGCGGCGGCCTTCGTGGCGGCGGCGCTGGTGGGCGCGGTGCTGGAGTTCGTGTTCTACCGCCGGCTGTACCGCGCGCATCCGCTCGACCAGGTGCTGCTGTCCATCGGCGTGGTGTTCGTGTCGATCGCCGCCTTCACCTATTTCTTCGGCCCGACGATGCAGCCCTTCACGCTGCCCGCGGCGCTCGACGGCCAGGTGTCGCTGCTGGGCCTGGAGGTGGGCCGCTACCGGCTGTTCCTGATCGCCTGCGGCGCGGCGGTGCTCGTCGCCCTGCTGCTGGGCCTGGGCAAGACCCGCTACGGCGCGATGGTGCGCGCGGCGGTGGACAACCAGCGCGTGGCCGGCGGCACCGGCATCCACGTGCAGCGCCTGTTCTTCCTGACCTTTTCGCTGGGCTGCGGCCTCGCCGGCCTGGGCGGCGCGCTGAGCCTGGGCATGCTGGGGCTGGAGCCTTCGTTCCCGCTCAAGTACCTCGTGTACTTCCTGATGGTGGTGTGCGTGGGTGGCGCCGGCACCGTCACCGGGCCGTTCATCGCGGCGCTGCTGGTCGGCATCGTCGACGTGGCGGGCAAGTACTACCTGCCCGAAGCCGGCGCCTTTCTCATCTACGTCTTCATGATCGTCATGCTGCTGGTGCGCCCGAACGGCATCGTCGCCAAGAAGGGGCTCGCATGAAAGCCCTGACCGTCTCTCCCGCGCAGTTGCGCGCCGCGGAAGCCGTCTTCTGGATCGCGCTCGCGTCGAGCTTCTTCCTGCTGCCCGACAAGCTCACGCTGATGAGCCAGATCATGATCTTCGGCCTGTTCGCGGTGTCGCTCGACATGGCGCTGGGCTACGCGGGCATCCTCACCGTCGGCCATGCCGCGTTCTTCGGCGCCGGTGCCTACGCGGCGGGGCTGCTCGCCAAGTACGGCTGGAGCGAGCCCTTCACCGGCCTCGCGTTCGCGCTGGTGGTCAGCGGCCTGCTGGGCTATGCACTGAGCTACCTGGTGGTGCGCGGCGCCGACCTCACGCGGCTGATGATCACCATCGGCGTGTGCGTGCTGCTGTTCGAGGTGGCCAACCGGCTCTCGGGCATCACCGGCGGCACCGACGGGCTGCAGGGCGTGGTCATCGCGCCGGTGCTCGGCCTGTTCGACTTCGACCTCTACGGCAAGACCGCCTTCTGCTACGCCTTCGGCGTGGTGCTCGCGATGTTCCTGCTGGTGCGGCTGGTGCTGCGCTCGCCTTTCGGGCTGGCGCTGCGCGGCATCCACGACAGCCGCAAGCGCATGCTGGCCATCGGCTCGCCGGTGGAAGCGCGTCTGCGCATGGCCTACGCCTTCTCGGCCGCGGTGGCCGGCGTGGCGGGCGCGCTGCTGGCGCAGACCACGCAGTTCGTCGGCATCGAGTCGATCGGCTTCAACCGCTCGGCCGAGGTGCTCATCATCCTGGTGCTGGGCGGCACCGGCCGGCTGTACGGCGGCATGATCGGCGCCATCGTCTACATGCTGGTGCACGACTGGTTCGCGGACATGAATCCGCAGTACTGGATGTTCTGGCTCGGCATCTTCCTGATCGCGGCGGTCATGCTGGGGCGCGGCGGCATCATGGGCGCGCTGTCGCGCTTCGTCCGCACGGGGAAGACGCGATGAGCCCGGCAAACAGGACGCACACCCTGCGCACCCAGGGCCTGGGCATCCGCTTCGGCGAATTCCAAGCGGTGAGCGACGTGAACCTCTCGCTCGAACCCGGCGCGCGCCAGGCGCTGATCGGCCCCAACGGCGCGGGCAAGACCACGCTCATCAACCTGCTCACCGGCGTGTTCAAGCCCACGAGCGGATCGATCCACATGGGCGACCACGACCTCACCCGCCTGTCCGCCGACAAGCGCGCGCGCATGGGCCTATCGCGCACTTTCCAGATCAACACGCTGTTCCCCAGCCTCACGCCGCTGCTGTCGGTGGTGCTGGCGATCAGCGAGCGCGAGGGGCTGGGCGCCACCTGGTGGCGGCCGCTGAAGGGCTGCACCAGGGTGTTCGACGAGGCGCACTCGCTGCTGGGCATATTCAGGCTCGACAGCCTGGCCGACGTGCCGGTGTCCGAGCTCGCCTACGGCAAGCAGCGCCTGCTCGAGATCGCGCTGGCGCTGGCCGCCAAGCCCCGCATCCTGCTGCTCGACGAGCCCGCAGCCGGCGTGCCGCAGGACGAGAGCGGCGAGCTGTTCGAGGTCATCGCGGCGCTGCCGCAGGACATCAGCGTGCTGTTCATCGAGCACGACATGAAGCTCGTCTTCCGCTTCTCGCGCCGCATCTCGGTGCTGGTCGGCGGACGCATCCTCACCGAGGGAACGCCCTCGGAAATCAGCGCCGACCCGCGCGTTCGCGAGGTCTACCTGGGAAGTTCGCACCACCATGCCTGAAGCACTCGCCTTCGACCGCGTCACCGCCGGCTACGGCAATGCGGTCGTGCTCGACCGACTCGACTTTTCCCTGCAGCAGGGCGAGAGCCTCGCCATCCTCGGGCGCAACGGCGTGGGCAAGACCACGCTGCTCGAAACGCTGATGGGCAACACCCGCGTGATGCAGGGCGCGATCCGCTGGCAGGGCGCGGACATCACGCGCTGGCCCTCGCACCAGCGCGTGCGCGCCGGGCTGGGCTGGGTGCCGCAGGAGCGCGAGGTGTTTCCGTCGCTCACCGTGGAAGAAAACCTCACGGTGATCTCGCGGCTCGGCGGCTGGAACCTGAAGCGCGTCTACGACTTCTTCCCGCGCCTGCGCGAGCGGCGCGGCAACTACGGCAACCAGCTCTCGGGCGGCGAGCAGCAGATGCTCTCCATCGGCCGCGCGCTGATGACCAACCCCCGGCTGCTGCTGCTCGACGAGCCGATGGAAGGCTTGGCGCCGATCATCGTGGAAGAGCTGGCGGCCGCCATCCGCCGGCTGTGCGAATCGGAAGGGCTGGCCTCGATCGTGGTCGAGCAGCACCCGGTGCTGGCGCTGGAGATGACGCACAAGGCCATCGTGCTGGAGCGCGGCACCGTGGTGCACGCGGGGCCAAGCAGCGAACTGGCGTCGGACCAGGAGCTGCTCGAGGGTTTGCTGGGCGTCGGGGTCTAGCTCAGCATCTGGCCGCGGCTGCCGATCACCGCCACGTCCACGAACTGGCCGCCTTCGCGGTTGGTGCGGCCGTAGTTGATCTTCACCCCGCCCAGGTCGAAGCTCTCGATGCTGGCCAGCCCCGACATCACCGACGCGCGCGTCAGCGAGCCACCGGCGCGGCGCATGCCCTCGGCCAGCACGGCGGCATTGATGTAGCCCTCCAGGCTGGTGAGCGAGAACTCCTTGATGCCGCTGGCCACCATGTCGGCCTGGTAGCGGCGCACGATCTCGAACCGGGTCGAATACGGCGAAGGCACCACGATCACGAAGCCCAGGCCCTTGGCCAGGTCGCCCATGGCCGACAACGCACTGGCCGTGATCGACAGGCCGTAGGCCGAGCTGCTGTTGCCCGCCTCGCGCAGCGCCTTCAGGAACACCGGCGCGGTACCGGCCAGCCCGACCACCACCACCTGCGGCTTGGCCTTGGCGATGGCTTCGGCGGCGGGGCCCACCTCCATGCTGGTGGTGTTGGGCGTGGTCGCGATCACCGCCGGCTCCAGCTTGGCCTTGGCCAGCGCGGCCTTGAAGGCCGCCAGCACCGACTGCCCCAGCGGATCGTTCGAATGCACGAGGCCGATGCGGCTCTGGCCCAGCACGGCGGCGGTGCTCACGAGCTTGTCGACTTCCTGGTCGTAGTTGGCACGCACCCAGAAGGTGTTGGGCGAGTTCTTCTTGCGCAGCGCGATGGTGCCGGTGATGGGGCCCACCACGGCCATGCCGGGCACCGCGTCCATCACCTCGGCGGTCTGGCGCGTGCCCAGCGGGTGCACCAGCGCGAGCACGGAACTGTCTTTCTCGAAGGCCAGCGCATTGGCCTTGGCCACTTCGGGCTTGAAGGTGTCGTCGGCCATCACGAGCTCGACCTTGGTGCCGTTGATGCCGCCCGCCTTGTTCAGCGCCGCGAAGAAGGCGCTGGAACCCTGGTAGAGCCCCTGGCCGTTGGCCTTCTCGACGCTGCTGTTGTCGAAGGTGGTCCCGACGCGAACGGCCTTGTTCTGCGCCAGGGCCGGGAATCCCAGGCCTGCTGCGGCGGCGGTTGCTGCCAGTCCGGTCAGCGCACGCCGACGGCTGGTGGAAAGCGGCGCAATCGACTCGCGCGGCACGGGAACGGTCATGGTCGAAGTCTCCGGATGGGGATGTTTTGGTGACAAAAACTCACACTCTTTCGAGGAATGTAACGCACCTTCCCTCAATCCGGAATGACACGACGGCGGCTTCGCTAGAGCAATTCCTCGCCCACGATGGGCAGCAGCAGCCAGTTCTTGAAGCGCAGCCAGAGGAACTCGCCGGGCTCGTCCTCGTGCACGATGTCGCCGCCGGCATCGTCGTATTCCAGCCACTGCACGCGGCGGCCGTCCGGCCCGAGGCGCAGGCGGTAGCCGAGGTTGACGCGCTCGCCGCCCATGAGCCTGTCGTAGTCCTTCACCAGCTCGGGACTGTCGATGACCAGCCCCATCTCGGTGTTGACCGCCGCCGAGCGGTGGTCGAGGTTCATCGAGCCAACGAAGAAGCGCTCGTCGTCCACCACCGCGAGCTTGGCGTGCAGGCGGCTGATCGACTTGCCGAAATCGCCGAAGCGCCCCGAGCGCCCGGTCAGCGTGGGCGCGATCTCGTAGATGGTGACGCCGATCTTGAGCATGTCGGCGCGGTAGCGCTCGTAGCCCGCGTAGGCCAGCGGCTCGTCGGTCGCGCCCAGCGAGTTGGTGACCACCGTGATGCGCCCGCCGCGCTGGATGGCCGCCTTCATCATCGCCATGCCGCGCGCGCCCGGAATGAAATACGGCGAGCCGATCTTCACCTCTCGCTTGGCCGAATTGATGACGCCCAGCGCGCCCTCGGTCACGCTGCCTTCGTAGGCTGCGTCGGGCTTGCGCGTGATTTTCTCGGGGTCGTCCACGAACAGCGTCGACGGCGCCCAGTAGCGCTCGACGTTGCCGGCAATGAGCTGCTGCCCCACCGGCGACTTGTCGAGCACGTCGCGCTGGTGCATGGCCACGTCGGGCACCGCCGTGCGCGCGATGGCGTCGAACCGCTTCTGCGCCTCTTCCACCGGCATGCGCAGCGGCGCGATCTGCTCGATGGGGCGCACGTGCTCGCTGTTCCAGTAGCGGTCGAAGCCGGCGGACATCTGGCGCACCACCGGGCCGCTGGACAGCACGTCCATGTCGATGAAGTTGGCGGCGGTGCTGCGCATGAAGTACTCGTTGGCGATGTTGCGGCCGCCCGACACCGCGAAGCTGTTGTCGGCCACCAGCAGCTTGTTGTGCATGCGGTGGTTGATGCGGCCGAAGTCGGTCAGCGAGAACAGCAGCCGCGTCGCCAGCGAATCGGCGCGCGACGGCAGCGGGTTGAACAGCCGCACCTCGATGTTCGGGAACGCCGACAGCGTGCTGAACACCTCGTCTTCGCCCGCCGTGTAGAGGTCGTCCACCAGCAGGCGCACGCGCACGCCGCGCGCGGCGGCCTCGCGCAGCTCCTTGAGGAACAGCAGGCCGACGTCGTCCTTCTGGATCAGGTAGTACTGCACGTCGAGCGACTTCTCGGCGTGCCGCGCGAGCGAGATGCGCGCGTCGAACGCGAAGGCCGCCTCCGGCAGCAGCCGGAAGCCCGACAGCGACGTGGATCCGCCCGGCGTGCCCCGGGCCGCGAGCTGCGCCAGTTCGGTCTGCGCCACGTCCGCGGCCGTGAAGGCGGTGGCCACGGGCATCGGCTTGCCCGGCGGAAGGCTCACGCAGCCGGCAAGCCAGAGGGAGGCCGCGCCCAGTGCCAGGGCGGCAAGTCGGCGGAGGTTGGCAGCACGCATGGGCCGAACTGTAGCTCGCGGCGGCCCGGCGTGTTCAGCGCCCTATGATCGACCCGCACAAAAGGGAAAAGAAGCGTGCTCAACGGCTTGTGGCTGGGTTTCTTCGGGGCGGCGGCGCTGGCCGCGCTGGGGCGCTGGCTCGTCGGCGGCGACCCGACGGTGTTCGCGGCGCTGGTCGAAAGCCTGTTCGCGATGGCGCGGCTCGCGGTCGAGGTGATGGTGCTGCTTTTCGGCACGCTCACGCTGTGGCTGGGCTTCCTGCGCATCGCCGAGGCGGCGGGGCTGGTGGGCTGGCTGGCTCGGCTTTTGGGGCCGCTCTTCCGGCGCCTGATGCCGGGCGTGCCGGCCGGGCACCCGGCGCTCGGCCTCATCACCATGAACTTCGCCGCCAACGCGCTCGGGCTGGACAACGCCGCCACGCCCATCGGCCTGAAGGCCATGCGCGAACTGCAGCGGCTCAACCCCGACCCGGTGACGGCCACCAACGCGCAGATCCTGTTCCTGGTGCTGAACGCCTCGTCGCTCACGCTGCTGCCCGTGACCATCTTCATGTACCGCACGCAGCAGGGCGCGAGCGACCCCACGCTGGTGTTCCTGCCGATATTGCTGGCCACAAGCGCCTCGACGCTGGTCGGGCTGCTGTCGGTGGCGGTGGTGCAGCGCCTGCGGCTGTGGGACCCGGTGGTGCTGGCCTACCTGTTGCCCGGCGCGCTGCTGCTGGGCGGCTTCATGGCGCTGCTGGGCACGCTGTCGGCGGCGGCCATCGCGTCGCTGTCGTCGCTGCTGGGCAACCTCACGCTGTTCGGCGTGATCGTGTTGTTCCTGCTGGCCGGGGCCATCCGGCGCATCAAGGTGTACGAGTGCTTCATCGAAGGCGCGAAGGAAGGCTTCGACATTGCGAAGAACCTGCTGCCGTACCTGGTCGCGATGCTGTGCGCGATCGGCGTGCTGCGTGCCTCGGGCGCGCTCGACTTCGCGTTGAACGGCCTGCGCTGGCTGGTGACGGCGGGCGGCTTCGACGCGCGCTTCGTCGACGCCATGCCCACGGCGCTGGTCAAGCCTTTCTCGGGCAGCGCGGCGCGCGCGATGCTGATCGAGACCATGAAGAGCCAGGGCGTCGACAGCTTCCCGGCGCTGGTGGCCGCCACCATCCAGGGCAGCACAGAGACCACTTTCTACGTGCTGGCGGTGTACTTCGGTGCGGTCGGCATCCAGCGCACGCGGCATGCGGTGTCTTGTGCGTTGCTTGCCGAGTTGGCCGGGGTGGTGGCTGCTGTCGCCGTCTGCTATTGGTTCTTTGGGTAGGCTTGGCGCCGATTCAGGGCGCGCTCACGCCGACGGGGTGAGCGTTGGACAGAGCAGTCGTTGATCGGCCGAACACAAGCAGCGTGCCCTGTGCACAGGACACCGGGTGCTCCCCGCAGCGAAATAAAGGAGGAGGCCGCAGGCCGGGGGACATTCGCGGAGGGGAGTACCCGGTGGCCTGTGCACTCGCCCTGAAAAAACTACCGCCGCGGCTCCACCACAGGAAACATGGGCTGGAAGGTATCGAGCATCGACATCAGCTCGGCCAGCTTGGCCCGGTCGCCTTCGATCTTCACCTTCCCGGTCAACACGGCAGCCGGAAAGCTCGTCTCCTTCAGCGTCACCGCATCGAGCGTGGCCCGGCTCAATGTCACCGTCGCGTCCGCGCCCGGCCGCTGCCCCGCGATGTGCGTCAACGCAGAGTTCTCCAGCGTCAACACGAACTGCTGGTTCGAATCGGTGAAGTTCCAGTTGATGACCAGCTTCTTGCCCTCCGCCTTTGCCGCGTCGAGCCGCACGCCCAGGAAATCGAAGAACAGGTCGTTGCTCACCGCCTTGAGCGTGTCAGCGTTCGCGCTGCTGCCGATCGAAATCTTAGGCACGCCATTGCGCAGCTCCATCGCGCCCACCAGGTAGGCGCTGCGCCAGGTGCCGGCCTCCGACTGATAGCCCAGCTGCTCCAGCGCGTCGGCGCCCAGTTCGCGGGCCGCGCGGTTCGACGGGTCCGCGTACACCACCTGGTTCATCGCGCTGGCCACCCAGCGGAACTCGCCCTTGCGGAAATCGTCGCGCGCACGCGCGATCACCGCGTCGGCGCCGCCCATGTACTCGAGCGTCTTCTTCGCATACGCCACCGGCGGCAGCGGATCCAGGTTGGCGGGGTTGGCGTCGTACCAGCCCAGGTACTTCTGGTAGACCGCCTTGGCGTTGTGGCGCAGCGTGCCGTAGTAGCCGCGCGCCGACCACTCCTGCGACAGGCTCGCGGGCATGCGCAGCGTCTCGGCGATGTCGGCCGCGGTGTAGCCCTGGTTCAGCAGGCGCAGCGACTGGTCGTTGATGAACTTGTACATGTCGCGCTGCTTCTTCAGCAGGTCGACGATGCGGTCCTGCCCGAAGGTGGGCCAATGGTGTTGCGCGATCAGCACGTCGGCCTTGCCGCCGAAGGCCACGCGCGCCTCGTCGATGTACTTCGACCACAGGTTGCCGTCGCGCACCTCGGCGCCGCGGATCGTGTACAGGTTGTGCATGTTGTGCGTCACGTCTTCCGCCATGTTGAGCACGCGGAACTGCGGCAGGTACATGAGCATTTCCGAAGGCGCCTCGGAGCCCGGCACCAGGTGGAACACGAACTGCACGCCGTCGATGGTGCGCGCCTCGGTGGGCTTGTCGATGCTGGCCGTGGGCGCGATCAACGTGACCGTGCCGCGCGCCAGCGCCTTGCCCAGGCCCGTGTCGACCTGCCCGCGCACGCCCGGCGGCAGCAGCGAGCCGAACTGGTACTGCGAGCGCCGGCTCATCGCGTTGCCCGCGAGGATGTTCTCGGCCACCGCGGTTTCCATGAAGCCGGCGGGCGCCAGCACCTGCACCTTGCCGGCGGCCACGTCGGCCTCGGTGGTCACGCCCTTCACGCCGCCGAAGTGGTCGGCATGGCCGTGCGAATAGATCACCGTGCCCACCGGCTTCCTCGGCCGGTGCTGGTAGTACAGGTCGAGCGCGGCGCGCGCGGTCTCGGCGGTGAGCAGCGGGTCGATGACGATCAGCGAGCTGTCGCCTTCGACGATGGTCATGTTCGCCAGGTCGAAGCCGCGCACCTGGTAGACCCGGTCCGTCACCTGGAACAGCCCGTGCATGGCGTTCAGCTGCGCCTGCCGCCACAGGCTGGGGTTGACGGTGTCCGCGGGCACGTCGGCCTTGAGGAAGTCGTAGGGCTTCATGCTCCACGCCGGGCGCGGGCCGGCGCCGGGCACCAGCGCGTCGGGCACGGTGGCGATGAAGCCGCGCATGGCGTCGTCGAAGTCACGGCGATCGGCGAAGGGCAGCGTCTTCGCCATGTCGGCGTTGGCCTGCAGCGTGGAAGGCTCGGGCGGCTTGGGGGCCGTCTGCGCGGAAACCGGCGGGGCACCCAGCATGCAGGCCAGCGCGACGAGCCCGGCTGTACGGGAGAGGGAGGAAATCATGGCGCGATTCTCCGAACCGCTGAAAGCATTGGCAAATGCAAAATACGAGGTCTGATTTTCAGAAATTTGCAAAATGCAGCTGCGCCAGCTCCAGCATCTCGTCGCCCTCGCGGACCAGGGCAGCTTCGGCCGTGCGGCCCAGGCCGTGCACCTGTCGCAGCCCGCGCTCTCGCGCAGCATCGACACCCTCGAAGAAGGCCTGCAGGCCCGCCTGATCGACCGCGCCTACGGCACCGTGCGCTTCACCCAGGCCGGCGAGCTGGTGCTGGCCCGCGCCCGCGAACTGCTGGCCGATGCCGCGCAGATCGAGCGCGACGTGCTGCAGCTCGAAGGCCTGGCCATCGGCAGCCTCGCGGTGGGCCTCGGGCCGTTCGCGGCCGGCACGCTGGGGCGCATGGCTCTGTCGCTCATGGCCCAGCGCCATCCGCAACTGCTGATGCGCATGGAAGTGGCCGACACGGCCAGCCTGTGCGAGCGCCTGCATCGCCGACAGCTCGACCTGTTCATCGCCGACACGCGCGACCTGAACAAGCAGCCCGGCCTGAAGCTGGCGCGGCTGCCCGACGTGCCGGTGTCGTTCTTCGTGCGGCCGAAGCACCCGCTGCTGAGGCTGAAGCAGGTCACGCTCGAGAGCCTCATGGACTACCCCGTGGCCGGCCCGCAGTTGCCGGCCGAGGTGGCGTCGCAGTTCGACCGGCAGGCCAGGCGCGGCAAAAGCGTCACAGGCGGTAAGGGCGTCAAGGGCGGCGACCGCAGCCTGTTCAACGTGAGTTGCGACGACGCGGGCACGCTGCGGCACCTGGCGCTCACGGCCAACGCTGCCATCCTTGCGCCGCTGGCGCCCGCGCCGGGGCACGAAACCGGCGCGCTGGTGCCGCTGCCGGTGGCCGGCCTCACGGGCATGCAAACGCATTACAGCCTCGTGACGCTCGCAGGGCGTACCCTCTCCCCTGCGGCCACCGCCTATTCCCGGTTGGTGACCGAGTTGATGAGCCCCGCCAAGCAGCCCCCGGGTCGCTGAGCCAAAATGGCCTTCTGCCCTCCAAGCCCTCGCAGCCTTTTTCAGTGACCACTCTCCGCCGGGCCCAGCCGCCCTCCTTTTCTCCCGACGAGTTTCGTGAAGCGCTCGGCATGTTCGCCACCGGCGTCACCATCGTCACCGCCCGGGCGGCCGACGGCACGCTGGTCGGCCTCACGGCCAACTCCTTCAATTCCGTGTCGCTCGCGCCGCCGCTGGTGCTGTGGAGCCTGGCGCGCGCGGCCGGCTCGATGCCCGCGCTCAGCGCCGGTTCGCACTACACCGTCAACATCCTGGCGGCCAGCCAGAAGGCGCTGGCCGAACGCTTCGCCACCAAGAACATCGACCGCTGGGCCGACGTGGCCTTCACCGAAGGCCTGGGCGGTGCGCCCGTGCTGGCCGGCGCCGCCGCGAGCTTCGAGTGCTTCAACCGCAGCCGCTACGACGAAGGCGACCATGTGATCTTCGTCGGCGAGGTGGAGCGCTGCACGCACGACATCGGCGCCTCGCCGCTGCTGTTCCACGGCGGGCGCTTCTACACGGAACACCCCTTGTGACCCTGCGCCCTGCGCTGATGGCCGTCCTGCTGCTCGCAGCGCAGGCCGGCATGGCGCAGGAAGCGGGCGGGCCGCTCAAGCAGAACTGGTTCGACGACCCGTTCTTCCAGGTGTCGGCGGGCCTGCCGGCCTGCCCGATGCCCGAGGGGCCGTTCTACACAGCCGAAGAACGCCGCGTGCAGACTCATTCGCGGCTGGAGCGCGGCACCAGCTGCTGGCTGGCCGGCAAGTGCACCGACAGCAACGCCTACCGCTACGACAAGCCGCTGGCGCCCAAGGTGCGCGCCGCGCTGCGGGCGGTGCCCGGCGTGGACAAGGGCAGCGTGTGGGTGATGATCCAGCGGCGCTGGGTGTACCTGCAGGGCTGCGTGCCCAGCGCCGCGCTGGCCAGAAAGCTGGCGCACGCCGCGCGCGCCCTGCCCGACGTCGAGGCCGTGGTGCCCGATCTGATGGTGGGCACGCGCGGCAAGCCGCCCTACCCGCTGGCTGACCGCTAGGCCATCGAGATACCTGACCCGGACGGGTAGCCTACTGCTACTGATCAATGACCGTCACGGTGACCCCTAGAAAAAACGCTGGCCCGTAACACGGGCGCAGCGACTGATCTTCGATACGCCAGACTGACGCAACGGAACAGTTTGCCTTCGGGGCAGAAAAGAAAGTCCTGAGCCGAACGAGACCTCCCGGCAAGGTCTTGGGGATTGCGATTTCACGCTCCAAAGAGACGAGTTGCAGCCGAGATTTCGCAACAGGGTCCTCGGCGGATCTCCCGACGATGCCGGAGCATGGATTGTCGACTCGTACAAGGCGTCTTCCTGTCCAGCAAATTTCCCCGATGTTCTGGATCTCCCAGATCTTCTCGAAAATTTCGCCACCATTGACGACGGCATGATGAGGAACCGTGACGTCGGCGTTTAACAATGCAATATCGCGCGAATCGAGCAGGCCAACGGCGCGGCTGGGCGGCAAGGGTCCCGATGCTCTTTCGCTTCTGGGGGTGTTCATGTCCCCGTACAGTCGAAGCAGCGCAATGGGCGAGACTTCCACCGCCCCCGCGAGGCGCAGCAGAGTCTGCACGGACGGATCACGCGTCGTGCCGTTTATCAGCTTGTAGAGGCAAGATCGCGCAAGGCCCGCTTCTACTGCTACGGTCTTGAGCGTCTTTCCAAGTTCGCGTGCTCTGCGTACCAAAAGCCCGCGCATGCTCGCCTCGGCTTGGGGTTTCATTGCGGCGCAGGCGTACTGTTTCGCATGCATCGAGCTAGTGCGTATCGAGGTTGAGTACCACAACTCCGATCACGATCATGACGACACCAAGCACACGCAAGAGCGTCATCGATTCACCAAACCAAGCGACGCCGAGCGCTGCCGTCAATGCGGTACCACTACCTGCCCACACCGCGTATGCCAGCCCCACTTCCAAGTGTCTGACCGAGATCGACATCAGCCAGATGGCTGCCGCATAGGAAGCGCCAACCACCAGCGACGGAACAAGGCGCGTGAATCCATCTGCATACCGGAGGGCGATCGTCCCTGCAACTTCTGCGGCGACGCTGGCCGCGAGCAACAGCCAGGAGAACGTTTGCGGGCCCATTCAATACCTCTCTGCTCTGCATCTATACCGGATGCAGAGTTGTGCAAGGGGAAGCGGTACCCGAAACGAATGACCGAATGCTAGCGGAAGCGGCGCGCAAGCCGGCAAGGAAACCTAGAGGCGTCCCAGCCTATCGCGCAGGAAGCCATGGAAGTGCTCCATGCCTGCTTCAAGTTTCGCCTGATATGGGCCGTACTCCGACGCACCTCGACTCATCAGAGCAAAACGCCCCTCCTGCATGCGCTCGCCGATCTGGTTGTCTTCGATGGCGGTTTCGAGATACGCACTTGCGGCCAGCGAAGCCATCGCTTCGCCATCCGCGAACGCTCTCAAGCCTCTCGGGTGGTAGTACTCCACCACGTTCACTGAGCGCTCCGGTCCCCTGGGATAGATGGTCGACACCACGGTCACCAACGGGTACCACTCGATCATCACGTTCGGATAGATCAACAGCCACATGGCCCCGATTGGCGGCAGGCCTTCGGCATAGTAAGTTCGCACCGCCTGGTGCCATGCTCTGTAGATCGCACTGTTCCCGGGCTGCTCCAGTCCCTTGTAGAAGGCCACAGTCTGAGCACTCCAGTTCGCGCCGAAGGACCATTGGAGCTCGTCGCAGGACACGAAATGTCCCAGTCCGGGATGAAACGATGCGACGTGATAGTCCTCCAGATAGAACTCCAGGAAGGTCTTCCAGTTGTACTTGCAGTCATGCACTTCCATATGCCCGAAGTAGCAGGAATCGAATTCGAGCAGCGATTTGATGGAAAGCGGCACATCGTCCAATTCAGCAATGGCATTTGTTTCACCCGTGAAATGAAGGCCATTCCACGCTCTGGTTGGAAACCGCTCGAGCTGCAGACATGGCAACTCCGAGAATTTCGGCGCCGTCACGAGGACGCCAGAACTGTCATATGTCCATCTGTGCATCGGGCACGAGAGCCGTTTCGAATTGCCCCTGCCTTGAAGGATCGTCGCTTGGCGATGGCGGCAGACATTGGACATCAGCTGAACACCCTGCTCGCCATGGACGAGAGCCAGACCATTGTGATGGTGCGGGAGCACGCAATAGTCGTAGAGCGACGGCACGAGCAGGGAATGCCCTGCGTACCGCGGCAACTTGCCGAATATTTCCTGTTGCTCTCGTTCGAGCAACGCCTCGTCGAAATACGCGGTGACCGGAAGCTGCGGCGCTTGCCGCAACGTCGGGGAGAAATTCTGATCCGAGCGCCACATTCTTGAACTCCCTGAAGAAAGAAGTCCAGTCTGGAATTGGCGATTGCCCTCCGAGTGACGGGGTGTCCACCGGAGAGGACACGGCGCTCAAATCAAACCGTCCGGATTCCAGGCGGCGCTCAGCTTCCCAATGCCGACTCGTGCCAGTGCCGCAGCAGCAGCCGGCCGATGGCGCTCACCGCCAGGAAGAACACGAAGCCCAGCAGCGTCGCCGCGATCACCTCGGCGAACAGCAGCGCGGTGTACATGCGCCCCTGCGCGAACACGATCTGCACGCCCAGGCCGCCTTCGGCATTGCCCGAGCCGATGATGAACTCGCCCACGATGGCGCCGATCACCGACAGCCCCGCCGAGATGCGCAGCCCCGCGAAGATGTGCGGCAGCGCGCCCGGCAGCCGCAGTTTCCAGAACGACACCAGCCCGCCCGCGCGGTGCAGCGCGAACAGCTCCGCCAGGTTGCGCGAGGTGGAGCGCAGGCCCAGCATCGTGTTGTTGATGATCGGGAACAGCGACATGATGAAGCTCACGATCACCACCGACAGCTCGTTGTAGCCGAACCAGAGCACGATCAGCGGCGCGATCGCCACCACCGGCACGGTCTGCAGCAGCACCGCATACGGATACAGGCTGCGCTCCAGCAGCCGCGACTGCGCCAGCACGGCCGCCCCCGCGATGCCGAGCACGATGGCCATTGCGTAGCCCAGCAGCGCCTCCTTCAGCGTCGACAGCGTCGCGCCGATCAGCACGCCGGCGTTCTCCGCCGTGGCGGCAGCCACTTCCTGCGGCGACGGCAGCAGGTAGCCCTTACCCTGGTAGACGGTGGCGCTCAGCAGCCACCAGAGGCCGATGGCCAGCAGCGCGACCACCAGCACCGGGGCGGCGTTGCGCGCGAAGGCTGCGGCGGGGGAAGAAACGGATCCTTGCGTCATCGCCGTCTCCTCACGCCACCGCCTGTGCGTGATGCTGCGCGCGCAGCACCGCCGTCACCTGCCCGGTCAGCGCCGCGAATCCCGCGCTGGAGCGCAGCTCCGGCGCGCGCGGGAATTCGAAAGGCACGTCGATCACGTCGAGGATGCGCCCCGGCCGCGGCGACATCACCACCACCCGGTTCGACAGGTACACCGCCTCGTGCACGTTGTGCGTCACCAGCACGCCGGTGAAGCCGGCCTGGCGCCACAGCGACGACAGCTCTTCCTGCAGCACGTCGCGCGTGAGTTCGTCGACCGCGGCCAGCGGCTCGTCGAGCAGCAGCAGCCCGGGCCGCAAGGCCAGCGCGCGCGCCAGCGACAGCCGCATGCGCATGCCGCCCGAGAGCTGGTGCGGGTACGACTTCTCGAAGCCGGCGAGCCCCACCAGCTTCAGCGCCTCGGCCGCGCGGGGCCGGTAGCTGGCCGGCGCGTGGCCTTCGAGCTCCATCAGCAGCTGCGCGTTGCGCTCCACCGTGCGCCAGGGCAGCAGCGCGGCTTCCTGGAACACGAAGGCGGTCTCCATGCCTTCGGGCCGGGTGCAGCGCCCGGTGCTCGGCTCGACGAGCCCCGCCATGATGCGCAGCAGGGTCGACTTGCCGCAGCCCGACGGCCCGACGATGGAAACGAACTCGCCCGGGCGCAGCGCGAAGTCGACCGTGCCCAGCGCCAGCAACCCGCCATCCTTGCGCGTGTCGAAGCGCTTCGACACGCCCTCCAGCCCGACGGCCGCGCCGCTCATGGGGCGCAGCCCGGCACCAGCGTGCGGTCGTAGCCCTGCTTCGCGTCGAAGTTCGCCGGCAGGAAATTCACGCTGCGCAGCTGGCCCGCCAGCTCGTTCCAGCGCGCGTCGCTCATGCAGCCGATGCGGCCCAGGTCGTGGGAGATCAGCGTCTCGATCATTTCCTTGTTGGCCGCATCGTAGATCTCGGGCGTCATCTGCTTGTTCATGCCGGTGATCAGCGGCTTGAGCCCCTGCGGGTTGCGCACGTAGTTGGCCCAGCCCTTCTGCACCGCCGCGATGGTGGCCTTCACCAGCGCGGGGTTCTTGCGGATCATGTCGTCGGTGGTGAACAGCACGTCGTACGGCCGGTAGCCCAGCGACGCCAGCGTGATCTGCTGCACCTGCACGCCGGCCGCGGCCATGCGCGCGGGCAGGAAGAGCGAGTAGCCCTGCTGCACCATCTTCGGGTCGTTGCGGAACAGGCTGAGGTCGCCGCTCACCGGGATCTCGCGCGTGCCGGCGAGCTTGTACTGCTTCTTCGTCCACTCCCAGTAGGCGTTGCCGAGGTTCACCGCGAAGGTGCGGCCCTGCAGGTCGGTGATGGACTTCACCGCCGGGTCGGCGTGATAGACCAGCGTGTAGGGCACGTAGTCGAGGTGCGCGAACACCGCGCGCACCGGCGCGCCGCGCAGGCGGGCCAGCAGCACGTCGTCGGCGTTGCCGATGCCGAACTCGGCCTGGCCCGAGGCCACCTGCGGAATGGTCTGGATCTTCGGGCCGCCCTGCAGCACGCTGATCTCGATGCCTGCCTCCTTGCCGAGCTTGTCCTGCTGGGCCTGCCAGTAGCCGGCCTGGTCGGGCTGGGCGAACCAGTTGCTGAGGATGCGCACCGGCTTGGGTGCATCCGCGGCCTGTGCGGAAAGAGGCAGCACCGCCGCCAGCGCCAGCGGGATTGCGATACGAAGGGCGGAAGAAATCATGATGCGGACACCTTGAGCCAGGGAAGTTGCGCCGCCGTGTAGCGGAAGGTCTGGAACACGCTGTTCTGCCGGCCGGGCACGTATTTGCGCGCGGCTTCGTCGGGGTATTCGGCGAACCAGGGAATCACGTACTCCCACACCACCTCGCCGGCCGGCGTGACCTCGAACAGGCGCCCGGTGGCCGACTCGGTGACGTGCGTGTTGCCGTTGGGCAGTCGCTGCGCGCTGCCCATGTAGGCGGTGTAGAACGCGTTGACCAGTTCGTCCGCGTACTGCCACACGACCTCGTTGGAGGCCGGGTCGATTTCGAGGACGCGGGAGAACGCCACATGCTTGCCGGTGCGGAAGTTGCCGTTGTCGAAAGCAAGAATGTTGCCGTTGTCCAGAGCGACCGGCGCATGCTGGTGCGACAGCACCGACGGCGGAATGTGCAGCTTCACGCCGCCCGTGGCGCGGTCGACGCCCACGATGCCCGAGGTGGTGCGCAGGCTCATGAGCACCAGCCCCTCCCGCGTCACGTCCAGGCCGTTCACCAGCGGCCAGTGGGTGCGGCCGAAGCCGGGGTGGATGGGGAAGTCTTCCGGGTCCAGGTGCTCCCAGGCCTTCCATTCCCACACCAGCTTGCCGTTGCGGTCGACCTCGCGGATGACGTCGCCGTACATCATCTCGTCGGGGCCGTGCGCCGTGCCGCCGGGCACGCGCTCGGCAAAGCCAGGCGGCACGGGCGCGCAGCCTGCGTACAGCAGGTGGCCGTTGGCCAGCCAGCGCGCGTCGTGGTGGTGCGTCGGATCCTGGTAGCGCCAGACGATCTCGCCCGCGGGCGTGGCCTCGTAGAAATCGCCGCCGTGCCACAGCGACCAGGCGCCGTAGATCTCGGGCGAATCGGCGTGGTTGCCGTTGTAGCCGAGGTTGCCGTTGGGCAGGATCACGGCCGCGCGGCCCGGGCGCACCGGCATCTTCCACTGGTGCGCGACGCGGCCCTCGATGTCGATCAGGTAGACGTTGCCGTCGTCGGTCTGCGGCGCGATCAGGGTGTAGCCGCCGGCGCTGAGCGCCGGGTCGTGGGCGACCAGGCCGACGCCGCGCCGGCGCTGGGTGATCTGGTCTACGGTGGTGGTGGGCACGGAACGAACCTCGGGGAGATTGAAGAATGGCGCGAATGTAGGCCGCATCGCCCGTCAGGAAAATCTGTTTGTTTTGTACGGTGCGTATGGAAATTCCATACACTCCCCGGCCATGCGCGCCATCTCCCAGACCTTCCGCTGTTTCGATGAAGTGGCCCGCCGCGGCTCGGTGCGCAAGGCCGCCGAGGCGCTGCACCTCACGGCGGCCGCCGTGCACCAGCAGGTGCTCAACCTCGAGGAACAGGTAGGCACGCCGCTGTTCGACCGGCTGCCGCGCGGCATGCAGCTCACCACGGCCGGCGAGATCATGGTGGCCGCCGTGCGGCGCGGCCAGCGCGACTTCGACAACGCGCTGGCCCAGGTGGAAGACCTGCGGTCGCTGCGGCGCGGGCACATCAACCTGGCGGTGTCGCATTCGTCGGCCGAGCAGCTGGTGCCCGAGGTCATCGAGGCCGCCATGAAGCACTACCCCGGCGTGACCTACAGCGTGCGCTCGGGCAGCGGCGAGAACATCCTGAAGTGGGTGGCCAACGGCGAGTCGGACATCGGCTTCTGCCTGCGCCGCAAGCCGCCGCCCGGCGTGGAAGAGATCCGCGCGTTCCCGCAGCACCTGGGCCTGGTCACGCCGCCGGGCCATCCGCTCACGGCGGCCAGCAAGCTGCCGCGCCTGCGCGACTGCCTCGACCACCCGCTGATCCTCATGACGCCCGACACCGAGCTGCGCGCCATGGTCGACCAGATCGACCACCGCGAGCACCGCAAGGTGCGCCCGCTGGTGGAGACCAGCTCGGTCGCGATGGTGCGGCGCCTGGTGGCCGGCGGCACCGGCATCGGCTTTCTCATTCCGGAGAACGTGGCCGAGGACGTGGAGCGCGGCACGCTGGTGTGGACCGGCCTGGCCGACGCGGGCGCGCGCTCGTTCAGCTGCCTCTACCAGCGCGCCGGCCAGACCACGGCGGTGGCCATGGGCATGTTCCTGCAGTTCCTGGAAGCCGCGCTGCTGGCCATCGAGAAGCGCTTCGAGCGGCAGGCGCCGCTGCCGTCGCTGAACGGCTTCGCGCAGTAAACACGCCGGCGCGATACGATCATCGGACGAATTACGCGGCTTTTTTTCAGCCCCGACCGACCGACAGCAGCGAATGATCCAGCGCAAGACCCACCTCGACTCCCTCGCCATCGGCCTCCTGATCGCCTGCTGCGCGTTCTGGGGACTCCAGCAGATCCTCATCAAGACCACCGTGGCCGAGGTGCCGCCGATGTGGCAGGCCTCGATCCGCATGGTGGGCGCCACCGCGCTGCTGTGGCTGTGGTGCTTGTGGCGGGGCGTGCCGCTGTTCGAGCGCGACGGCACGCTGTGGCCGGGGCTGCTGGCCGGGCTGCTGTTCTCGGGCGAATTCGCGGGCATCTACCTGGGGCTGCAGAACACCAGCGCGTCGCGCCTCACCGTGTTCCTCTACACCGCGCCCTTCTGGGTGTCGCTGCTGCTGCCGCGCTGGGTGCCGGCCGAGCGGCTGCGCGGCTTCCAGTGGCTGGGCCTGTTCATCGCGTTCTCGGGCGTGGTGCTGGCCTTCAGCGAGGGCTTCGGCCACATGAGTTCGTCGCAGCTGGTGGGCGACGCCATGGGCCTCGCGGCCGGCGCCCTGTGGGGCCTGACCACGCTCACGCTGCGCACCACCAAACTGGCCACGGCCAGCGCCGAGAAGACGCTGTTCTACCAGGTGGCGGTCACCGCGGCGATGTGCCCGCTGCTGTCGCTGGCGCTCGGCGAGCACTGGGGCTTCGCCTATTCAGCCGGCGCCTGGACCTCCATCGGCCTGCAGACCGTGATCGGCGCCTTCGCGAGCTACCTCACCTGGATGTGGCTGCTGCGGCACTACCCGGCCACGCAGATGTCGTCCTTCACCTTCCTCACGCCGCTGTTCGCGCTGGTGTTCGGCGTGGTGGTGCTCAAGGAGCCGCTCACGGTGCAGCTGATCGTGGCGCTGATCGGCGTGGCGCTGGGCATCGTGCTGGTGAACCGGCGGCCTGCGGTACAACGCGCCGCATGAACGGCAACACCATGAACTTCCAGCCGGTGCTCGACGAGATCGTCGCCACCCTGCGCCCGCAGATCGACCAGGGCTGCCCCGGCGGCACCGTGGCCAGCTACATCCCGGCGCTGGCGCGCATCGACGCGCGGCAGTTCGGCATCGCGCTGCGCACCTGCGACGGCACCGAGGCAGGCGCGGGCGACTTCGAGACGCCCTTCTCCATCCAGAGCGTGTCCAAGCTCTTCACGCTCACGCTGGCCATGCAGCGCATGGGCGACGCGCTGTGGGAGCGCATCGGCCGCGAGCCCTCGGGCAATCCGTTCAACTCGCTGGTGCAGCTGGAGAACGAACAGGGCAAGCCGCGCAACCCTTTCATCAATGCCGGCGCCATCGCGGTGGCCGACCGGCTGGTGAGCCAGGCCAAGGCCGGCGGCGGCAGCGCCAAGGCCGACATCCTCGCGCTCATGGCCAACCTGTGCGGCGAGCCCATCGCCTTCGACGACGAGGTGGCGCAGTCCGAAGCCGACACGGGCTTTCGCAACTTCGCGCTCGCCAATTTCATGAAGAGCTTCGGCAAGATCGACAACGACGTCGCCACCGTGCTCGACACCTACTTCCATCAGTGCGCGCTGCGCATGAGCTGCCGCCAGCTGGCGCGCGCCGCCGCCTTCCTGTGCCGCGACGGCGCGCACCCGGTCGAAGGCCAGCCCGATATCACCGGCGAGCGGCAGACCCGTCGCATCAACGCGCTGATGCTCACCTGCGGCACCTACGACGCGGCCGGCGACGTGGCCTTCTCCATCGGCCTGCCCTGCAAGAGCGGCGTGGGCGGCGGCATCGTGGCCGTGGTGCCCGACAAGCTCACGCTGTGCGTCTGGTCGCCGGCGCTCGATGCCACCGGCAATTCGCTGCTCGGCATGAAGGCGCTGGAGCTGTTCGTGGCGCGCACGGGGCTGTCGGTGTTCTGATCGACGTTGCGCCTCAGGCCGCGGCCGCCACCGGCGCCGTCGCCAGGCAGCCCATGCCCTCGAGCGATGCCTCGACTGCCTCGTCGAGCGGCGTGTGCGGCTCGCGGCCCAGGAAGGCCACCAGCTTGGCGTTGTCCATGCCCACGGGCGTTTGCCACAGGTAGCGCATCTCGCGCATTTCACGGAAGGTGGCGACGAAGGGCGAAGCCAGCGTCAGCAGCCACCACGGAAAGGCCGACACCCGCGCCTCGGTGCCGGTGCGGCGCATCACCGCCTTGCGGATGGCGCCGCTCATGCGCGTGCCGTCGGCGTCCCAGTGGCCGGCCATGTGGAAGCGCGCGAAGGGTTCGAGCCGGTCGCGCCGCGCCAGCAGCTCGACCATGGTGCGCGCCACGTCCGGCAGGTACGACCACTGGTGGCCGATGCCGGCGCGGCCGGGGTAGCTCACCGCCTTGACCGGCTGCCCCGCCTTCACCAGCCCCTGAGAGAACCAGTTGTTGCCGGCCCGGGGACCGAAGAAGTCGCCGGCGCGCACGATCAGCACGCGGGCGCCCTCGCGGCTCGCGTCTTCGAGACGCTTTTCCATCTCGACGCGGATCGCGCCCTTGCGTGTGGCCGGATGCTGCGGCGATGTTTCGGCCAGCAGCGGAAAGGCGTCGGGGCCGAAGTTGTAGACGGTGCCCGGCAGCACGATGGTCGCGCCCTCGGCCTTGGCGGCGGCGATGGTGTTGTCGAGCATCGGCAGCACCAGCTGCGACCAGTTGCGGTAGCCCGGCGGGTTGACCGCATGCACGATGACCGCGCAGCCCCTCGCGGCCTGCCGCACGGCCTGCGCGTCCATCGCGTCGCCGGCCAGCCAGGTGATGCCGTCGCGCTTTCCTTCGCTCGCGCCGCGCTTCAGTGCGCGCACCTCCCAGCCCGCGTCGCGCAGCTGGCGGGCCACCTCGCCGCCGATGCCGCCCGTCGCGCCGAGGACCAGAACCGTGTTGTCGTTGCCGTGTGCCATGGAATGCTCCAGAACAGTTGTCGATGGATGAATTCTGGAACCGGGCCGGTTCGATTGGAATTACCGAACATGAGCCAGCAGCTATACATTTATGCATGACTTCGAACATCGGCTGGGAGCTCTACCGCTCCTTCCTCGGCGTGCTGCGCGAGGGTTCTCTCTCGGGCGCGGCGCGCGCGCTGGGCATCACCCAGCCCACGGCGGGGCGCCACGTGGCGGCGCTCGAGGAAGCGCTGGGCGTGGTGCTCTTCACCCGCTCGCAGGTCGGCCTGCTGCCCACCGAGGTGGCGCTGGCGCTGCGCACGCATGCTGAGGCCATGGAAAGCACCGCCGCATCGCTGCAGCGCGCCGCCAGCAGCCAGGGCGAAGGCGTGCGCGGCGTGGTGCGGGTGTCGGCCAGCGAGGTGATCGGCGTCGAGGTGCTGCCGCCCATCGTGGCGCGGCTGCGCGAGGAGCATCCGGCGCTGAAGGTCGAGCTGGTGCTGACCAACCGCGTGCAGGACCTGCTGCGGCGCGAGGCCGACATCGCCGTGCGCATGGTGCGCCCCCGGCAGGAGCAGCTGGTGGCGCGCCGCATCGGGAACATCGAGCTCGGCTTCCATGCGCACCGCGACTACCTCGCGCGCCACGGCACGCCGCGCCGGCTCGAGGAACTGGCCGGCCACGCGGTCATCGGCTACGACCAGCCCTCGGCCTTCGTGCGCAATGCGGGCAAGTCGCTGCCGGGCTACAGCCGCGACAGCTTCTCGCTGCGCACCGACAGCGACCTCGGGCAACTGGCGCTCATACGCGCCGGCGCGGGCATCGGCGTGTGCCAGGTCGGCCTGGCCCGGCGCACCGAGGCGCTGGTGCGGCTGATGCCGCGCGCCATGGCGCTCAAGCTCGACACCTGGGTCACCATGCACGAGGACCTGCGCAACAGCCCGCGCTGCCGCGCCGCCTTCGACGCATTGGCCGAGGGACTGCAACAGTACGTTGACGGCCAGGAAGACGCCGGCGCGCGGGGGAAAATGGCCCGCGCAAGCAAACAGGCCTCCGAATGACAGAACCATCGAACGAATCCGACACCCTCCCCCTGCAGGAAGCCCGCCTCTGGCGCGACGACACCTGGACCGCCCGCGTCATCAAGAACGAGGAAGACGACGGCTGGGCCGTCGAGATGACCCGCCACGGCGACCCCGAGCCGGCCCTGGTCGGCCCCTGGACCATGGGCCGCGACAAGAAGAACCCCAAGCCGCTGGACGGCCCCGCCTTCTCCACGCTGGTGAAGACCGCCGCCGAAGTGATCCGCCGCCACGAGCAGCAGCTGCACGCCACGCTCAACAAGAGCGTGACGGTCACCGCGCGCAACGACCAGCGCGTGCGCGTGGCGCTGGCCATCGTGCCCGACGAGGACAACCCCTCGGCCACGCTCAGCGCCTACGACGACGCCGACGACGCCGAGCTCGCCAGCGTGAGCGTGTCGCCCGCCTTCAGGCTCACGGCCGCAAGCGCCAGCGCATGGATCGAGTCGGGCTACGCGCGCCCGCGCTGAGCGCGAATAACACATGAATCGCGATTTCGCCAATTAGCGAAACAGCGTATGTTCATGCCGGGGTGAGTTGAGAAGAATCCGCCCCAACGAGCAATCGTTACCAGTCATACGACACCCGCTGCCAGTGCTGCCAGCGAGGCGTCGGGCAATAAAGCCCGAATCGGTTTCACCACCGGTTCGGGCTTTTTTGTTTTCTCGGCCGCAAGGAAGCTTTTCGAAACGGATGCGCTGCATCCGGTGGCGAAGCCTTGCCCAAAGAAAACGCACTGGCAGCCGAACGCCCGTTTGCAGGGCCGCGCCGCGGGAGGAGACACCCAACGCGCGGTTCCGAAGGTCGGATCTTCCTGATGACTCGCACAAACACAAAGGAATTTGACATGACGAACGCTTTCAACCGCCGCCAGATCGTGAAGACCGGCGGCTCGATGATCGTGCTGGGCGCCGCGGGCGGCGTGGCCGGCATCGCATCGGCGCAGGACGGCGGTACCGTGAAACTCGGCCTGCTGCATTCGCTCTCGGGCACCATCGCCATCGCCGAGGCCTCGCTGGTCGATGCCGAGAAGCTCGCCATCGAGGAGATCAACGCGTCCGGCGGCGTGATGGGCAAGAAGATCGAGGCCGTGGTGGAAGACGGCGCCAGCGAGAACCCGGTGTTCGCCGAGAAGGCGCGCAAGCTGCTGGAGCGCGACAAGGTGGCCGCCATCATCGGCTGCTACACATCGGCCTCGCGCAAGGCGCTGCTGCCGGTGCTCAACCAGGCCAAGGGACTGCTGTTCTACCCGACCTACTACGAAGGCCAGGAGCAGGACAAGCGCGTGTTCTATCCCTCGCAGGAAGCCACGCAGTCGGTGATCGCGGCAGTGGAGTGGATGGCGCGCGAGAAGGGCAAGAGCTTCTTCCTGGTGGGCTCCGACTACATCTACCCGCGCACCTGCAACAAGATCGCCAAGCCCGCCATCGCCAAGGCCGGCGGCAAGGTGCTGGGCGAGGAGTACGCGCCGCTGGGCCACACCGAGTTCTCGTCGATCATCAACAAGATCAAGGCGGCCAAGCCCGACTGCATCTACAGCACCGTGGTGGGCGGCTCCAACGTGGCCTTCTACAAGCAGTTGCGCGCGGCGGGACTGGACGGCGCCAGGCAGGTGCTGCTGTCCACCGTGGTGTCGGAGAACGAGATCGACGGCATCGGCAAGGACAACGCGGCCGGCTACTACGCCTGCATGGGCTACTTCCAGAGCATCAAGTCGCCGGCCAACGAGAAGTTCGTGAAGGCCTTCAAGGCCAGGTACGGGCAGGACCGCGTGATCGGCGACCCGATGGAGGTGGCCTACAACAGCGTCTACCTGTGGAAGCTGGCGGTGGAGAAGGCCAAGTCCTTCGACGTCGACAAGGTCACGGCGGCAGCGGCAGGCGTGGAAATAGAAGCGCCCGAAGGCACGGTGCGCGTGCACGCCACCAACCACCATGTGTGGAAGAAGGTGCGCGTGGGCCGCGCCCGGCCCGACGGGCAGTTCGACATCGTGTGGGAATCGCCCCAGCTGGTCGAGCCCAACCCCTTCCCGAAGGTCTGAACGCGATGAACTTCGACATCGCGGTGATGCAGGTGTTCAACGGCGTGAGCCTGTTCACCATCCTGCTGCTGATGGCGATCGGGCTGGCCATCGTGTTCGGCCTGATGGGCGTCATCAACATGGCGCACGGCGAGCTGATGGCCCTGGGCGCCTACATGACCTACCTGGCCGCGCGCTTCTTCGAGCACTTCGCGCCGGGCTTCATGGACCTGTACCTGTTCGCCGCGATTCCGTTCGCGTTCGCGGTGACCTTCGCGTTCGGCTACGTGCTGGAGCGCGGCTTCATCCGCTTCTTCTACGACCGCCCGCTGGACACCCTGCTCGCGACCTGGGGCCTGAGCCTGATGCTGCAGCAGGCCTACCGCTCGATCTTCGGCGCGCAGGAGGTGAGCGTGCCGCTGGCCTCGTGGCTCGCCGGGGCGTGGGAGCCGACGCCGGGCATACAGCTGCCGCTCACGCGCATCTTCATCGTGGGGCTCACGGCCCTGGTCGCGACCGGCGTGTACCTGCTGCTGTACCGCACGCCGTGGGGGCTCAAGGTGCGCGCGGTGACGCAGAACCGCGCCATCGCCGGCGCGGTGGGCATCAACACGCACCGGGTGGACGCCATGACCTTCGCGCTGGGCTCCGGCCTGGCGGGCATCGCGGGCGCGGTGTTCACCATGATCGGCTCGACCAACCCGGGCACGGGGCAGCTCTACATCGTCGACTCGTTCATCGTGGTGGTGTTCGGCGGCGTGCAGAGCCTGGTGGGCACCGCGCTCTCGGGCTTCTCCATCGCGCAGTCGCAGACCTGGCTGGAGTACCTGATGAGCGGCTCGATGGCCAAGGCGACGATCCTGCTGCTGGTGATCGTGGTGCTGTACTTCCGGCCCAACGGGCTGTTCGCCACGCGGTCGAGGAGCTGAGGGCATGTTGTCGAAACTCTCTCCCCAACGCAGGCGCGACATCGGCGCGATGGCCGCGGTGCTCCTGCTGCTGGCCGTGGTGCTGCCTGCCGTGCTCGATCCCTTCCGGCTCAACCTCGTGAGCAAGTACCTGGCCTTCGCCTTCGTCGCGGTCGGCGTGGTGCTGACCTGGGGCTACGGCGGCGTGCTGAGCCTGGGCCAGGGCATGTTCTTCGGCCTGGGCGGCTACATGATGGCGATGTTCCTCAAGCTCGAAGCCTCGGCGCCCGAGCTGCCGGACTTCATGGTGTGGAGCAGCGTGGACCAGCTGCCTTCGTGGTGGGTTCCGTTCCACTCGCTGGGCTGGACCGTCGTCGGCATCCTCGCCGTTCCCGCGGTGCTGGCTTACGTGTTCTCCTACGCCATCTTCAAGCGGCGGGTGAGCGGCGTGTACTTCGCGATCGTCACGCTGTCGCTGGCGCTCACGCTCACCGTGGTGGTCATCGGCCAGCAGGGCGACACCGGCGGCGCCAACGGCATCACCGATTTCCGCACGCTGCTGGGCCTGGACATCGCAGGCGACGACGCCAAGCGCACGATGTACTTCGTCGAGGTGCTGGCGATCGCGCTGGTGATGGCGGTGTCGCTCGTCATCGTGCGCAGCCGCTTCGGCAAGATCCTCATCGCCATCCGCGACCGGGAAGACCGCGTGCGCTTCAGCGGCTACAACACGGCGCACATGAAGGCCTTCGTGTTCGCGGTGGCCGCGGTGCTGTCTTCCATCGGCGGGGCCTTCTACAGCCTGCAGGTGGGGCTGATCGCGCCGGGCGTGATCGGCGTGGTGGCCTCGGTGGAGATGGTGATCTACGCGGCGGTGGGCGGCCGGCTGTCGATACCGGGTGCTGTCGTCGGCGCGCTGCTGATCGGCTTCCTCAAGTCGTACCTGTCCGAGACCTTCCCGGAAGGCTGGCTGTACTTCCTGGGCGCCGTGTTCATCCTCGTGGTGTGGGCCATGCCCGAGGGGCTCGCGGGCCTGGGCGCGAGGCTGCTGCGCCGGCGCGGCGCGGAGGCCACGCCATGAACGCGACCATGACCATGCCCAACGGCGGCCTGCCGCAGGCCGCCTCGGCGGTGCCGCCTTCGAACGAGCAGATCCTTCGCGTCGAAGACCTCACCGTCTCCTTCGACGGCTTCAAGGCGGTGGACGGCCTGAGCCTTGCGGTCGAGCGCAACGAGCTGCGCGTGATCATCGGGCCGAACGGCGCGGGCAAGACCACGCTGCTGGACATGATCTGCGGCAAGACCCGGCCGAGCGCGGGCCGCGTGCTGTTCAACGGCCAGGACCTCGGCCGGCTGAACGAGTACGAGATCGTGCGTGCCGGCGTGGGCCGCAAGTTCCAGACGCCCTCGGTCTACGAAGACCTCACGGTGCTGGAGAACTTCGAGATCTCGCTGCCGCGCATGCACGGCCTGCTGCAGTCGCTGGCCTTTCGCCGCACCGCCGCGCTGCGCGAGCGCATCGACGCGATGGCGGCCGACGTGTTCCTGCTCGACCAGCTCGAGCGCCGCGCGGGCCAGCTCAGCCACGGCCAGAAGCAGTGGCTGGAGATCGGCATGCTGCTGATGCAGGAGCCCGAGCTGCTGCTGCTCGACGAGCCCGTGGCCGGCATGAGCCCGCGCGAGCGCGAGCAGACCGGCGACCTGCTGCGGCGCATCTCGGTGGGCAAGTCGGTGGTGGTGATCGAGCACGACATGGACTTCGTCAAGCGCATCGCCCACCGCGTGACGGTGCTGCACCAGGGCCGGCTGCTGAGCGAGGGAACGGCCGCCGAAGTGCAGTCCGACCCGCGCGTGATCGACGTGTACCTGGGCCATTGAGCACAAGGAGAAGCACAGATGCTCGAAGTCTCCGAACTCGACGTCGCCTATGGCGAGTCGCACGTCATCCGCGATGTTTCGCTGCGCGTCGCGCCCGGCGAGGCGGTGGCCATCATGGGCCGCAACGGCATGGGCAAGACCACGCTGCTGAAGTCGCTCATCGGCCTGCTGCCCGCGCGCGGCGGCAGCATCCGCCTGGGCGGCGCCGACATCACGAAGCTGCCGAGCTACCAGCGCGTGGCGCAGGGCCTGGCCTTCGTGCCGCAGGGGCGCATGGTGTTTCCGTTCCTCACGGTGGAGCAGAACATCCTCTCTGGCGCCGCGAAGTCCGGCCACCGCACGGTGCCCGACTACCTCTACCGCTTCTTCCCCGTGCTCAAGGACATGAAGCAGCGCAAGGCCGGCAACCTCTCGGGCGGCCAGCAGCAGATGCTGGCGATTGCGCGCGCGCTCATCTCCGAGCCCAAGCTGCTGATCCTCGACGAGCCGACCGAAGGCATCCAGCCTTCGATCATCAAGGAGATCGCGCAGACGCTGAACGTGCTGCGCGCCGAGCGCGGCTTCGCCATCGTGGTGTCGGAGCAGGTGCTGAGCTTCGCGCTCGACCTGGCCGACCGCTTTCTCGTCATCGACCGCGGGCGCCTCGTGCACGACGAGGCGCGCGCGACGCTCGACCAGGACAAGGTCAGGTCTTTCCTGACCGTGTGAGAGCCCTTCCCTTTTTTCTTCAACCCCTCTTTCAGGAGCAGCGTCATGAGACATGGTGATATTTCGAGCAGCAACGATTGCGTGGGCGTCGCGGTCGTCAACTACAAGATGCCCCGCCTGCACACCAAGGCCGAGGTGCTGGACAACGCCCGCAAGATCGGCGAGATGCTGGTCGGCATGAAGAAGGGCCTGCCGGGCATGGACCTGGTGGTGTTCCCCGAATATTCCACCCACGGGATCATGTACGACGCCAAGGAGATGTACGACACGGCCGCCACCGTGCCCGGCGAGGAGACGGCCATCTTCGCGGACGCCTGCCGCCGCGCCAACGTGTGGGGCGTGTTCTCGCTGACCGGCGAGCGCCACGAAGAGCATCCGAACAAGGCGCCCTACAACACGCTCATCCTGATGAACGACAAGGGCGAGATCGTGCAGAAATACCGCAAGATCATGCCATGGGTGCCAATCGAAGGCTGGTATCCCGGCGACTGCACCTATGTCTCGGAAGGGCCGAAGGGGCTGAAGGTCAGCCTGATCATCTGCGACGACGG
>PJUC01000177.1_pt1 | contig 39517 bp, 33 predicted proteins | sample 1512161 | NCBI WGS metagenome assembly PJUC01 (sample SAMN08177676, study PRJNA422409) | Soil metagenome, whole genome shotgun sequencing project. | isolation source: Soil enriched on filter paper | place: USA: Madison | collected 2015-01-15
CCACAAGGACATCAAGAACGGCCTCACCGCGCCGCCCAAGCCCACCATCAAGAACCTCATCAACCTCGCCACCAAGCCGGCCTGGTGCATGGGCATGCTGGGCACGAAGCGACGCACCTTCGGCAACATCGCGGGCCATGCCAAGGGCGTGAAAGACCTGTCGTCGCTGTCTTCGTGGACCGCCGAGCAGTTCGACCCCGCGCTCAGCTGGGCCGATGTCGAGTGGATCAAGAAGCTCTGGGGCGGCAAGCTCATCCTCAAGGGCATCATGGACGTGGAAGACGCGCGCCTGGCCGCCAACAGCGGCGCCGATGCGCTCATCGTGTCGAACCACGGCGGCCGCCAGCTCGACGGTGCGCCCTCTTCCATCGCGGCACTGCCCGCCATCGTCGAAGCGGTGGGCAGCGAGATCGAGGTGTGGATGGACGGCGGCATCCGCAGCGGGCAGGACGTGCTCAAGGCCCGCGCGCTGGGCGCACGCGGCACGCTCATCGGCCGCAGCTTCCTGTACGGGCTGGGCGCCCACGGCGAGGCCGGCGTGACGCGCGCGCTGCAGATCATCCAGAAGGAGCTCGACATCACCATGGCCTTCTGCGGCCGCACGAACATCGACGACGTCGATTCGAGCATCCTGCTGCCCGGCACGTTCTAGGGCCTGCGCGAAGGCCACTTCGGGGGTAGGCCGATGAGGCGCCGGCTGACACGGCGCCCCCACGTGCAGGCGCAGAATGTTTTGGCAACAACAACATCGCCCGCACGGCGGCAAAGGCACCATGAGCGCAGTCACGCCTACCCATGGAGGCCAGACGGCTTCCTCTCCTTCGTCCCCTTCGTCCCCACCGCACTACAGCGCCGAAGAAAAACGCCACCGCGTCTTCGCGATCATGGCGGCCTCCTCGGGCAACCTGGTCGAGTGGTTCGACTTCTACGTGTATGCCTTCTCGGCGCTGTACTTCGCGCCGGCCTTCTTTCCCAAATCGGACCCCACCGCGCAACTGCTGAACACCGCTGGCGTGTTCGCGGCCGGCTTCCTCATGCGGCCCATCGGCGGCTGGCTGTTCGGCCGCGTGGCCGACCGGCTCGGGCGCAAGACCTCGATGCTGATCTCCGTCACCATGATGTGCGGCGGCTCGCTGGTCATCGCGGCGCTGCCCACCTACGCGCAGATCGGCGCCTGGGCGCCCTTCCTGCTGCTCATCTGCCGCCTGTTCCAGGGCCTGTCGGTGGGCGGTGAATACGGCACCACCGCCACCTACATGAGCGAGGTCGCGCTGCGCGGCCAGCGCGGCTTCTTCTCGTCGTTCCAGTACGTCACGCTGATCGGCGGGCAACTGCTGGCGGTGCTGGTCATCGTGGCGCTCGAGCAGATGCTGACCGAGGCCGAACTCAAGGCCTGGGGCTGGCGCATTCCGTTCGTCATCGGCGCCATCGCCGCCGTGGTCGCGCTGCTGCTGCGCCGCACGCTGCATGAAACGCAGAGCGCCGAGGCCCGGGAGAACAAGGAGGCCGGCAGCATCGCGGGCCTCTTCAAGCACCACACGCCTGCGTTCCTGACGGTGCTGGGTTACACGGCCGGCGGCTCGCTCATCTTCTACACCTTCACCACCTACATGCAGAAGTACCTGGTGAACACGGTGCACCTGCCGATCAAGACCGCGAGCTACGTCATGACCGGCGCGCTGTTCGTCTACATGTGCATGCAGCCGGTGTTCGGCGCGCTGTCGGACCGCATCGGGCGGCGCAACAACATGCTGCTGTTCGGCGGACTGGGTGCGCTGGCCACGGTGCCCATTCTCACGGCCCTGCAGCACACCACCAGCCCGGTGCTGGCCTTCGTGCTCATCATCGTGGCCCTGGCCATCGTGAGCTTCTACACCTCCATCAGCGGCATCGTGAAGGCCGAGATGTTCCCGCCCGAAGTGCGCGCGCTGGGCGTCGGGCTCGCCTACGCGGTGGCGAACGCCATCTTCGGCGGCTCGGCGGAGTATGTGGCGCTGGGCCTCAAGTCGCTGGGCCACGAGTCGGCCTTCTTCTGGTACGTGAGCGCGATGATGGTCCTCGCCTTCGTCGTCAGCCTGCGCCTGCCGCGGCAGGCCAGCTACCTGCATCACGATCACTGAGGGTGCAAAACCCCTTTGTTCGGGCAATTCAGACCCGAAGCAACGGGACATACTTCCGCCTCCTAGAGGAAAGAGGCATGAAGTCAAAGCTGGAAACAGCCATGGTGTGCGGCGGTGCCGTGCTCGTCTACGGGGCGCTGATCGGCGTGTTCGCGGCCTATCCACCGGCCGCCACCGGCGACTGGGCAGCCTGGGCCCAGGCCTTCGGCTCCGTCACCGCCATCGGCCTGGGGCTGTGGGTCGTGCAGCGTCAGCACACGCTGGAAATGCAGCGCCGCGAGGCACGCAAGCTGGCGGCGCGGCTTGCAATGCACCAGGGGGCGCTGCAACTGATCAACGCGGTTTATGTGGTCGCGGAGAAGGTCAAGTCGCACCCCGACGAAACCGCGCTCGACCTGCTTCACCTGTCGCTCGAAGTCGAAGGCATCACGTCGGCGCTGGCGAATGTGGACCACCTGCGCTTCGAAACCCCGCGTGCCATCGACGCGCTGCTGGCGGCGCAGGCGGCTTCGAGGAAGCTGCTGGCGCATCTGCAGCGGGCTTATGACTTGTCTCTGGATGGGCGGGGGCACAAGTGGGCGCCGGTGAAGGAGTTTGCGGAGCAGGCCAGTGCGTTGGTGAGGCCGCCTATGGAAGCGTTTCGGCTGGAAGTCGCCGAGGCGGAGAAAGTCGTGACACTGGGCTGAGGCCGGGGCTGCCAACATCGCGTGGCTATACTGCCGCCGTCACGTCAAAAACAGGCGTGATCGGGATTGGCGTCCCGAGTAACTGCTGCGACGAAAGCCGCAGATTTCTCCGCAAGGACTTTGCGGCTTCGTCGTTCATGCCTCCATTTTTTTGGCGGCTCGAGCAGGGAGCCGAGAGGCTCGCCGGTTTGCGCAAGCAGTTCCCGGTACGCCAACCTGTTCGAGCTGCCGCCTCCAATTGGCGTTGGGTGCGGCGGTTTACGCAAACCGAACTGCTGGAGCCCATTCATGGCTGCATTTGCTCGCGCGTCCGCGCACATCCCTTCGCTCCCCGCATCTTCAGAAACCGCCAGCGTCGAATCGCTTGCGCTGCAGGCATGCGACGACATCGACAGCCTTCACGAGGTGCAGCGCGCGTATGCGGGCATCGAGAAGCTCATCGCTTCACAGGCAGTGACTGACACGGAAGAGATTCATCCGACCCGCACCGAGCTCAGCGCGCTGGTGCGTGTGGTCAATGACGAACTGCAGCGGCGGATTGAAACAGCCGAAACCACGATTCAGGCGTTGCGTGTCGTCTTGAGTGGAGCCGGCCTGCAATGAATACAGCATCCGGAGCATGTCCCGTCCCGAACAGGATGCGGGCTCTCGCTGAAATCGCTGCGCCTGAAGCCGAGGTCAACCTTCAACGCCATGTGGTTAAGAGCATCTCTGCTCATTGAAAGCCTATTTCGACCTTTGCAAAGCAAAGGACATCTCATTGCCCAACTTTCTCGCCGACATAGCGAAGCAGCGGAGCAACATGGGTCAGCATGATGGAGACGGCTTGATCTTTGTCATCAAGAATTGCCGACAAAAACTCCCAGTCGTCATAAAGTTGTCCGTGCTCAAAGCTTTCTGGCTTCTCAGCGAAGTCATACCGCTCTCCTTCGGCCACGTCCCAGTAGCTGTCGTTTTCGAGCTCGACACTGATCTGTCCGAGGTCATGTTCCATGTGATCGAAAATTCGATTGATCACCAACCGGAGTTCGGTGAGATTTATCTCAATTGCCATTTGTTCGCTCACATTCTTCTAGCTGTTTCTTGAAGTTGGCTATTTGACGCCGCAAACTGGCGATGCGGCTCAAGTAGATCGTGTCGCAGAGAGCCTGATCCTTCTTTTCTATTGCGCCGGCCAAGAACCCCTTGTTGTCCATCGATAACGGGTTAGCCAAATATTCGCTCAGCTTTCGTTCGTGATCAAGCATCTGGTTTCGTAGCCTCTGGCATCGGTCTTTACCATCACCACCACGAAGGCACGAGTGTGTGTTCGATGCCTCAATTGGCGAGGATGCGAGCATCGGCCCCGTGATATTCGAACCAAATCGAAACCCTTGGAGGCCATTGATGGCTGCATTTGCTCGCGCGTCCGCGCATACCCCTCACTCCCCGCATCTTCAGAAACCGCCAGCGTCGAATCGCTTGTGCTGCAGGCATGCGACGACATCGACAGCCTTCACGAGCTGCGGCGCGCGTACGCGGGCCTTGAGAAGCTCATCGCCACACAGGCAGTGACCGACACAGAAGAGATTCATCCGACCCGCACCGAACTCAGCGCGCTGGTGCGGGTGGTCAATGACGAACTGCAGCGGCGGATTGAAACGGCCGACATCACAGTTCAGATGCTACGTGCCGTATTGAGTAAAGGTAGTTTGTAATGAACACGGCCAGCCTTCACTGATTTTCCCAGAGAAGTTCAAATGAGCTGATGCCGCGAGATCGTCGATACGGTGAACGCCGTCCGCTCGAGCCGTCGATTGTTTAGGGGTTCTCCGGGGCGACGGCGGGCAGGGGAAAAAATGCCCTACTCGGATTCATGCCGTATGCCGCTTCCATCGATGCGGCAACACCATTTTGCCGCACTGGCCCAGCTCGCATCGCTACTGTTTCGCTCAACCACCCCGTCAGCAACCAAGTTTTGAGGCTGGTCGTCCGCGCCAACGTCAGCCTCGTAAACATGCACGACAAGTCCTTCGCGGAGAAGGACTGTTTCCCCAGATGAATTCGTCCGAACATCGGTCTTTGATAACAGCACGAGATCAGGCTCCAGCATTTCGTTGAAGTCCACCGAGATGCGAGATTGTTTCATATTCATTTTTCCTTTATCTGCGTTGGGCGGGTGGTACAGGGTTGGGTATCGTCGGTGTAAAGAGTCGCTCCAAGTTTGAGCCGTTCAACCCGTCAACTGTCGCGTGATTGGGATTGCCCGGTCTTCCATCTAAGGTCACACGCCCTCCCGCCGCCCTAATCTCACCCACAGTGGTCACGCCAACCTGATTGTGCTTAAAGGCTCCCGCCAGCTCATCTACTGCCGCCCCCGGCCTGCATTGAGTAGACACCCCTCTCAACGTCCCATCTGATGCCCTGCTAACTCCAGAGCCATTATTAAAGTTCTCAGCTTTGCATGCCCCACCTCGGCAAACCAAGTCCGAGTCTGACGGCCTGCCTCCGCCGCTGCCTCCAGCACCTCTGCCACCAGTTGACGATGGAGCGCCCGCCCTTATGCTGCCTCCACCAATACCGCTGCTCCCTCCGGCCTGCGCCGGCCCTCCACCACCACCTTCAAGTATTTGAATGTCGCGGGGTTGCCGAATATCTGGCGCTAATCCCAGCGGATCGCTATAGCTCAACGGATCGCCGTCGACATAGCCGAATCGATTCCATCCCCCATCTAGGCCGATGGGATCGCCCTGCGTGTAGCGGGCCGTTGTAGGGCTGTATGTTCTGTATCCGTTATAGAACAGCCCCGACTCTTCATCCGCATACTGCCCCGGATACCGCAGGTTGAACTTCACCTCCGAGATGTTCGTCGTGCCCAGGTTCGGCGTCGTATCGGTGTTGGCAAACCTGTTCCTCGCCGTCGTCGGCTTGTCCTCCCCGAACGCGCTGTAGCCCCACTGCCAGACCACCTGCCCATTGGCGTTGGTGAGCCTGCGCGGCGTGTTCAGGTGATCACTGTGGATGGCGTAGGTGTTGCCATTGACGATCGCCGCGATCGGCATCGGCCCGTTGGCCGTCGGCAGATAGATGTACTGGCTCTGCCCCGCACTGTTCGTGCCCCCGCTGCCCGCCTCCGCGATCAGCGTGCCTTGCTCGTCGTAGATGTAGGCGTAGCCCAGTTGTTCGGCTTGTGTTGTCGCTGGGCTCCACAGCTTCGTGAAGAACGCGATCAGGCTCTGCATGAAGCTGGGGTCGGCTGCATTGCCCTGGCTCGGCGGATACAGCGGCTCCGTCTTGAATACTCGCTGCCCCAGCGCGTTGTGCGCGTAGCGCGTGGTCGGGCTGGTGTCCGTGGCGCCCGTTGTCGATGCCGCCAGGCGCCCTTCGGCGTCGTAGGTGTAGCTGCGCAGGCCATCCGTCACCATGTCGCCGTTGGCGTTGTAGCCGTAGCTGACGCCGGTGTTGGTTGATCCGTTGATGGTCTGGCTGAAGCCTGTGAGCCGGTTGCTCGTTGCGCCCACCGTGTAGGTGCGGTTCGTCGTCTGCCCGTTCAGGGCCCGGGTGCTGCTGGCGCGGTTGCCGTTGGCGTCGTAGCCGAAGCCCGCGGTGTTGCCCGTGGCATTGAAGCCCACGATGCGCCCGACCGCGTTGTAGCCCACGCTCCAGGTGATGTTGGCGGTTGCGATGGTGTTGTGCGTCGGGTCGGTGTCGCCGGGCTGGTAGAGGTTCTGCGTCAGGCTGGTGATGCGCCCGGCGGCGTCGTAGACGTAGCTGCTGAACTCGGTGCCGGTCAGCCGGCCTGCAGTGTCGTAGGTGCGGCTGGCGGCGATGACCGGGCTCGCGAACGCCCAGCTCCACGCCGTGGGCTGGCCCAGCGGGTTCCAGGCGATGCCGCTGACCAGCGGGGTGCCGTTCCAGTTCAGGCCCGTCAGGCGGCCTGTGGCGTCGTAGACGTGGCTGAGGGTGCCTGCGTTGGGATAGCCGATGCTCGCCAAGGTGCCGTTGGCGTTGTAGCCGTAGCTGACCTGCTGCACGCTGCCGTTGATCAGGGTCTGCTTCTTGAGGGTGACGCGGCCGAAGGCATCGCGGGTGTACTCGGTGGTGCCGCTGCGGTCGACGATCTCCGACAGATAGCCCTTGCTGTTGGCTGTGAGGTCGTAGCGCAGGGTGGTGGTCTTGCCGTCGGCGAAGACCAGGCTTGTGGGGCGGCCCAGGGCATCGCGCGTGATGGTCGTGGCCTGGCCCAGGGCGTCGGTGATCTGGCTGGGCAGGCCGAGGTTGTCGTACTGGGTGTTGGCGGTGCCTGTGTCGGCGCTGGCTTCTGTGGTGGCGTTGCCTTGGGCATCTCGGCCATAGGTGGTCACCACGCCCTTGAAGTCCTTGGCTTCGGTGACGGCGTCCAGGGCGTTGTACTTCAGGGTGGCTGTGGCGTTGGCTGCGTCGGTCACCGCCTTGACGCGGCGCAGGGCATCTAGGCCGTATTGAGTGCTCTGGTTCAGGCCATTGGTCGAATTGATCAACTCGCCGTTGGCGTCGTAGCCGAAGGTGTGGGTCTGGTTGGGGCCTTCGGTCTTCGAGGACAGCCGGTTGATGTTGTTGATTGCACGGGCCACGCTCCAGGCAACGTTGCCGGCGCTGTCCTTGATCTGCTCGGCGGTGCGGTTGCCCATGCCGTCCAAGGTGTAGGTGCCGGACTCGCCTCGGTTGTTGCTCCAGCCGGTCAGGCGGTGGGCTGCGTCGTAGGTGTACGTCAGGACCAGCCCACTGGGCAGCGAGATCGTCTCTACCGTGCCGTAGGGCTTGTAGGTGAGAACCGTGGTCTGGCCTCCGATGGATTGAGTCAGCAGACGGTCGCGTAGGTCGTAGGTGTATGTGGTGACGAGGCCATTGGGAGCCGTCGAACTCACGACGCGGTTGGCGTTGTCGTAGCCATAGCTGGTGACGTGTCCCAAGGCGTTGGTGCTGGTGAGGACGTTGCCTCGCGCGTCGTAGGTGTAGCTGGTGACTGCGCCGTTGGGCTCGGTGGCTGTAGCGACCAACTGCTGGGCGTTGTAGGTCCACTGCCAGAGTTGGGCCGTGTTGGTCGCCGTGTCCGTGATGGTCTTCGACAGCGTGTTGCCGAAAGCATCGTAGGCGTAGGCAGTGGTGCGGCCGGGCTCCGTCACCAGCGCGGGCAAGCTGAAGACGGGGTGCCATTGAGTGGTAGTGGTCTTGGCATCCGGCGTGCCCGCGGCGTAGACCACGGTGGTCGGCAGACGGCGGGAAACGTCCCATGTAGTAGTTGTGATCACACCATTGAAGTCGGTCTCCGAAGTGATCAGGCCGTTGGCATCTTGCACGCGGCTGGAGGCATCGCTCTTGCCCTCACCCGACGGCAGCGAGCCGCCAGTCACAGCGAGCTTGCCCAGCTTCGTCCCGTAGCTGTAGTTGCGGCTAGTGCCCAGCGGATCGATCACTGTGGCCGAGCTTGAAGACGGATAGCTGACCTGATAGTTGTCAACAGCGCCCGCGAGTTGGGTGCTGATCGCACGGCCCTGGCTGTCATACGCGAACGTGCCCCAGCGAACACCGGATTCATCGAAGATGCCGGTCAGTCCTTGAGGGAACGACGCGTTCTCGTAGACGAAGTTGCGGCCCTTACCGTCGGGGTACAGGACCGAGACCAATCGGCCCGTGACGTCGTAGGCGTAGGCGATGAAGCGCCCATCCGGGGTTGCGACGGTGGTCAGTTGGCCTGCGCCGTTGTACCCAAACGCGAGAGTGCGACCGAAGCCGTCTGTGACGGAGGCCAGTCGCTTTGCGCCATCGTAGTTATAAGTAGTGGCCCACCCATTGCGATCCATCGCAACTCGCAGCCTGCCTGAACCATCGAAGCTGAGTGTGGTGTCGTCATCGGCGCGGCGATAGCTCCATGTGCCGGAGGAGAGTTGCACCAGGGTGTCGGCACTGTTGCTGGCACGCCAGGTGGTGGCGCCGGCAGCCTTACCGAAAGTCCGCACATAGCCTTCGCCGGTGGTGATGGCCACACCCAAGGGGGCCGCGCTGGGCGTGGCGACCAGCTTGGTGCTGAAGTTATGTGACCAGACTTGGCCAAGTGGGTTGCTGGCCCGGGTCGGATCGCCAGCCCAGTTGCTGCGGTAAGTGCGGTTGAAAGACAAGGCACCGGGGCCAGAATCGGACCAATCGGTCTCGGAGCGGTATCTCTCGGCCGTAGCTGGGAGGATCGGCTGCCCCTGCACAAGACCTTCAGGAATCTTGCACATATCGCTTGGCTGGGGGGTGGCCAGAATACAGGAGACGTGGGTCGCGTCTTCTTGGTAGCCGGTTTTGCACGTGCATGTAGTGGTGCCCGTGCTATTGGCAGGACATTCGGCCCGCGAGGTCACCGTTCTCATACAAGAGCCCGGACAGTCCACGTCATACGCAAACGCACCGCTTGGATAGATCCAGGTCCCACTTATGCCAATCCGAAACTGCAAATCATGAAAGGCATTTGCCGGAAGCACTTCCACGACGTTGCAACCGGTGACTGTCGCCCAACCATAAAACGGCTTGGAGGTGCTGCTGCATCGCGCCGCAACAGCCGGAGGCACCTCCACATCGGTCTTAAACCATCCAAGGTCAGTCATCCCGGTATACGTGTACTCCTTCTGAGCCGGAAATGAAGCGTGCGCCGACCCGGCGAAGGCCAACAACCCCAACAGCGCCAACCCGATCAGGCGGAGCGCGTTACGCATGCCGCAGCCCCGCGACAGCAGCAACGCAAGCCCAATCAAGCGGACAAGACATGAGCCATGCCGAATCCCGGGGCGTTGGGTGCCCTGCTCGTCGTCGGCATGTGATTGCCCGCTACGAAGAGCTCGACGCGAGCCATTGGAAGAAGCCGAAACTGCTGCAGGCGCGTCACAACCTTGAGCAAGCAACGGTCTGAAGATGCGTAGCTGGAAAGTCTGTTCTGCGTAACTCATCCCACTGTGCGGATGCTCTGCGCATCCGCTCGAAGTTTTCTCATTGGTTCTCCCCTCATGTTTTTTGATTTGCGTGGCTGTGCACTGCAGTCCTCTCTTTAAGAGCCGCAGCCATCAGTTTTTTGAACGGTCAATCACCCCCTCAGATGACGCGCACCGCCAAGCAGCGCACTCCGTACAAGTTGTTTCAGATTAGCCGAAAGGCGGCTGGCAGACAACGCCAAATCAATGACAAAGGAACATCAGCAAGAAGGCACAGCCGGCAATGAGCAAGCCATCAAGACATCACCTACAACTCAAATATCCGCGCCATCCCCACCCACTTCTCCCCCACAGGCGTCCAGGGCGTAGCCGCCTGAAACTTCCACATCAGCTCTTCCCACTCCCGGATCTTCGGATCGCTCTCGGAAGCCAGCGCCATCGCCTCCGCGTCATAACGCGCGTCGTCCGTCTCCATCAGCATCACCATCCGCGTACCCAGCCGATAGATCTCCATCGCAGTCACGCCATGCGCGACAAGATGCGCCCGCACCTCGGGCCATATCTCACGGTGATACGTCTCGTATTCGGCAATCAACGCCGGGTCGTCCTTGAGATCGAGGGCAAGGCAATGGCGCATGAAAACTCCAGTCCAAGAAAATCAGGTCAACGCCCGATCCAGATGCGTGTACCCGCCGTCCACGAACACCCACTGCCCCGTCGTGTGCGAAGCGCGCTCCGACAGCAGGAACACGACGTTGTCCGCAATTTCCTGCGGCGTGGTCATGCGGTGACCCAGCGGAATCTTGCTGGTGATCTCTTCCAGCTTGCGGTCGGGCTCGTCGAAGCCCGATATCCATCGATGGTAGAGCGGTGTCATCACCTCGGCGGGAATCACCGCGTTCACGCGCACGCCGTCTTCCCGCAATGACGCGGCCCACTCGCGGGTCAGCGACAGTTGCGCGCCCTTGGCGGCCGTGTAGCCGCTGGTGTTGCCCTGTCCGGTCACCGCTGTCTTCGACGAGATGTTGACGATCGCGCCCCGGCTCGCCTTCAGGTGCGGCAGGCAGTAATGCGCCATCACGTAGCAGTGGATGAGGTTGCGTTCGAGCGAACCTATGAAGGCCTCGCGCCCGGCTTCCAGGCCCACGCTGTCGTTCACGCCGGCGTTGTTGACCAGCCCGTCGATGCGGCCGAACTCCGCGGCGGTGTCGGCCACGGCCTTGGCGCAAGCCGCCTCCTCCATCAGCTCGAACTGAAAGAACCGCATGCGCGGCTGCAGCGCGCGCAGCGCTTCTTCGAACGGCGCATCGAGCGGGTTCTTGCCGCAGATCACCGGCACCGCGCCCTCGCTCGCCAGCGTCGTCGAGATGGCAGCGCCAATGCCGCTGCCGCCGCCGGTGACGAGCACCACCTTGTCTTTCAGATGCAGGTCCATGGTCGTGCAGTGCCTTTCTTTTTTCTGTTCATCCGCGAAAGCGGTAGCGTTTCAGCGATTCGGGCTTCATGGTGATGGAGAAGCCCGCGCCCTTCGGCGGCATGTAGGCCGCATTTCGGATCTTGCAGGGTTCGATGAAGTGCTCGTGCAGATGGTCGACGTACTCGACCACGCGGCCTTCGCGCGTGCCCGATATGCAGAGGTAGTCGATCATCGACAGGTGCTGCACGTACTCGCAAAGGCCCACGCCGCCCGCATGCGGGCACACGGGCAGCTCGTATTTCGCGGCCATGAGCATCACGGCAAGGATCTCGTTCACGCCGCCGAGGCGGCATGCGTCGATCTGCACCACGTCGATGCCGCCGCGCATGATGAACTGCTTGAACATGATGCGGTTCTGGCACATCTCGCCCGTGGCCACCTTCACGGGCGCCACGCCTTCGCGGATCTTGCGGTGGCCCTCGACGTCGTCGGGGCTGGTGGGCTCCTCGATGAACCACGGCCTGGCAAACGCCAGTTGCCGCACCCAGTCGATGGCCTGGTCGACTTCCCAGACCTGGTTGGCGTCGATCATCAGGTGGCGGTCGGGACCGAGCACTTCGCGCGCCACCGTCAGGCGGCGGATGTCGTCCTGCAGGTCGCGCCCCACCTTGAGCTTGATGTGGTTGAAGCCGGCGTCCACGGCCTCCTGCGCAAGCGTGCGCAGCTTCTCGTCGGAGTAGCCGAGCCAGCCGGCCGACGTGGTGTAGCAGGGGTAGCCCTCGGCCTTCAGCGTGGCGATGCGCCCGGCCTTTTCCTTCGCGGCTTCGGTGACGAGCGCCAGCGCCTCGTCGGGCGTGATGCAGTCGGCGATGTAGCGAAAGTCGATGCAGCGCACGAACGCCTCGGGGCTCATGTCGGCCACCAGCTGCCACACGGGCTTGCCTTCGGACTTGGCCCACAGGTCCCACATCGCGTTGACGACCGCGCCGGTGGCCAGGTGGATCGCGCCCTTGTCCGGGCCGATCCATCGCAGCTGGCTGTCGGAGGTCACGTGGCGCCAGAAGCGCCCCATGTCCTGCGCCACCCATGCAAGGTCGAGCCCCACCACCAGGTGGCGCATGGCCTCGATGGCGGCGCAGCAGATCTCGTTGCCGCGTCCGATGGTGAATGTGAGGCCGTGGCCTTCGAGCCCCGGCTGGTCGGTTTCGAGCACGACATACGCCGCCGAATAATCCGGGTCGGGGTTCATCGCGTCGGAACCGTCGAGCTGCTGCGAGGTGGGAAAGCGCACGTCGAGCACGCGCATCGATCGGACTGTGGTCATGTTCAGTCGTACAGCACGGCCGCGATCTTGGGGTCGGCGATGTTGGTCTTGTCGTACCAGAAGAACCCGGTGTCCACCACCTTCGGCAGCTTCTCGCCCTTGATCGCCTTCACCGCCATCTCCACGGTCTTGTAGCCCATGCCCACCGGGTTCTGCGTGATGGCGCCGGCCATGCTGCCGTCCATGATCGCGTTCTTCTGCTGCTTGCCGGAGTCGTAGCCGATGATCACGACCTTGCCGTTGCGCTTCATCTCCTTCACGCCGTTGACCACGCCGATGGCGGAGCCCTCGTTGGCGCCGAAGATGCCCTTGAGGTTGGGCGATGCCTGCAGGATCGACTTGGTGATCTCGGTCGACTTGAGCTGGTCGCCGCCGCCGTACTGCACGCTCACGATCTTGATGTTCGGGTAGGCCGACTTGATGCGGTTGACGAAGCCGTCGCGCCGGTCCACGCCGGTGCGGCTGGTCTGGTCGTGCACCACCAGCGCCACTTCGCCGCTCTTGCCGATCAGCTCGGCCATCTTGTCGGCAGCCAGCGCGGCGGCTGCCTTGTTGTCGGTGGTCGTGGTGGTGACGGGTATGTCGCTGTCCACGCCGGAGTCGAAGGCCACCACCGGTATCTTCGCGGCCTGCGCCTTCTTCAACAGCGGAATGGCGGCCTGGCTGTCGAGCGCGGCAAAGCCGAAGGCCTGAGGCTTCTTGGCCAGCGCGGCGGAAAGCATGTCGATCTGCTTGTCGACCATGGCCTCGGTCTCCGGGCCTTCGAAAGTGACCTTGACCTTGAAGTCCTTCGCGGCCTGCTCGGCGCCCGACTTCACGGCCTGCCAGAACTGGTGCTGGAAGCCCTTGGACACGAGCGGGATGTAGACCTCCTGCGCCTGCTGCGCGTGCGCCGCAAAGCCCGACAGGCCGATGAGGGCCGCGCCCAGCGTGGTGGTGACTGCTCTTCTCTGGATCATTCGATGTCTCCTGTGGTTGTGAAAATCAGCTCAGTGCCTGCTGCCGCCGCGCCGGCGAAGAATGTCCGCGTACACGGCAAGAATGATGATCACGCCCGTGACCACGGTCTGCCACTCCTGCGCGACCGAAAGAATGCGCAGGCCGTTGGTCAGCACGCTCATGATGAAGGCGCCGATGATGGTGCCGACGATGGTGCCGGTGCCGCCGCTGAGCGACGTGCCGCCGATGACCACCGCCGCAATCGCATCGAGCTCGTAGCCCTGCCCCAGCGCGGGCTGCGCGGAGTTCAGGCGCGAGGCAATCAGCAGACCCGCAATGCCGCAGATGCCGCCGCTCACCGTGTAGACCAGCACCTTCCAGAAATCGGTGTTCACGCCGGAGAGCCGCACCGCTTCCTCATTGCTGCCGAGCGCGAAGGTGTAGCGCCCGAGGATGGTCTTGTTGAGCACGATGCTCGCGGCAACGGCCACCAGGAACAGGATGAGCACCGCATTCGGAATCGGCAGCGACGGAATCAGGTAGCCGATCAACGAGTCCTGCGAGATGGCGGTGAAGCCCGGCGTGTCGTTGAAATAGATCGGCTTGGTGCCCGAGATCACCAGCGACAGGCCCTTGAGCAGCATCATCATGCCCAGCGTGGCAATGAACGGCGGTATCTTGAGCTTGGCGATCAGCACGCCCGACACGAAGCCCGCCAGCGCGCCGAAAAGTATCGCGGCCGCAATGCCGAGCGCGAGCGGCATGCCCATGTAGGTGAGCACCACGCCGGCCATGACGGCGCAGAAGGTCATCAGCGTGCCCACCGACAGGTCGATGCCCGAAGTGATGATGACGAAGGTGCAGGCAATCGCCAGCACGCCGTTCACCGCGGTCGACTGGAGAATGCTCACCAGGTTGTCGGCCTGCAGGAACTGCGGCGACGCGATGCTGAAGAACACCATCAGCACGATCAGGCTGGCGAAGGCCAGCATCTTCTGCCGCGTGGCCGGACGAAAGAGCCGCGCCTTCAGCGAGAAGCCGGGCGTGGCAGCGGTGGTGGCGGTGGGGGTCGTCAAGGCGTTTCTCCAGTGTCGTCAAATGGCGGTGGCGGCTTCGCGTCGGGTGGCGAGTTGCATGATCTTTTCCTGCGAGGCTTCGCGCCCCGCCAGTTCGCCGGTGATGCGGCCTTCGCACATCACCAGCACACGGTGGCTCATGCGCAATATCTCGGGCAGCTCCGAAGAAATGATCACGATGGCCTTGCCCTGCTCCGCCAGCGCGTTGAGCAGGCGGTAGATCTCGGCCTTGGCGCCCACGTCGATGCCGCGCGTCGGCTCGTCGAAGAAGAGCACGCCGCAGTCGCGCAGCAGCCACTTGGCGATCACGATCTTCTGCTGGTTGCCGCCGGAGAGCAGCCGCACCTGCTGCTGGGTCGAGGGCGTCTTGATGTTGAGCTGCTTCACGTAGCGCTCGCCGGCCGCGCTGATTGCGGCCTGGTCGATGAACATGCCCATCGACAGGAAACGCTTCATGTTCGGCAGCGCAATGTTGGTCTCCACGTCCATGCCGGTGGCCAGGCCGAAGTGCTTTCGGTCTTCCGAGAGATAGCCGATGCCGTGCGCCACCGCGTCTTCGGGCGAGCGGATGGACACCTTCCTTCCGCGCACGAAGACCTCGCCGGCATCGATGCGGTCCGCGCCGAACACGGCGCGTGCAAGCTCGGTGCGCCCCGCGCCCATCAGCCCCGCAAAGCCCAGGATCTCGCCCTTGCGCAGCACGAAGCTGGCGTTGCGCACCATGGTGCCGCGGCAGATGCCCCGTGCTTCCAGCACCACTTCGTTGCCCGAGGTGTCGGGAAATTCGTTCTCCACGTCGGTGAGACGGCGCCCCACCATCATGGCGATGAGCGAGTCCATCGGCGTCTCGGCCATGGGCAAGGTGGCGATGTACTGGCCGTCGCGCATCACGGTCACGCGGTCGGCAATGCGCTTGAGCTCGTCCATCTTGTGCGAGATGTAGACCACCGCCACGCCCTGCGACTTGAGCTGCCCGATGATGCGGAACAGGTCGGCCACTTCCTCGTTGTTCAGCGCGGCGGTGGGCTCGTCCATGATGAGCACGCGCGAGTCGAAGGACAGCGCCTTGGCGATCTCCACCATCTGCTGCCTGGCGACCGTGAGTTCGCCCACCGGCGTGCGCGGGTCGAGCCGCAGGTTCATGCGCTCGAAGATGCGTTGCGTTTCCGCGCGCATGACCTCCTCGTCGATGAACAGTCCCAGGCGCCCGCGCGGCTCGCGGCCGATGAAGATGTTCTGCGCCGCGCTCAGGTGGTTCATCAGGTTGAGCTCCTGATGGATGATGCCGATGCCCAGCGCCTGCGCAGCGCGCGGGCTGTCGATGTCCACGGGCTGGCCGTCGAGCAGCACCTCGCCGGAGTCCTTGCTGTAGACGCCCGCGAGCACTTTCATCAGCGTGGACTTGCCGGCGCCGTTCTCGCCCATGAGGGCATGCACCTCGCCTGGCTGCAGATCGAACTGCGCCTTGTCGAGCGCGCGCACGCCGGCAAATGACTTGCAGAGGTCGCGGATGGTGACGATGGATGGCATGGCGCGTTCAGTCCGTGGCGATGTCGTAGAAGCGCTGCGCGGTGCCTCGCCAGACTTGCGCCTGTTCGTCGGCCGACAGCTGTCCGATGAAGTTGTCGCTCACCGAGATCCAGCCTGCGTAGTCGCCGGCCAGCGTGAGCACCGGCCAGTCGCTGCCCCACATCAGGCGAGCGGGTCCGAAGCATTCGAGCAGGTGCTCCCACACCGGGCGCACCACGCGCACGGCCGCCTCGACGCTGCCGTGCGTCGACTGCGGCGCCTCGCCCCAGAGGCCGGAGAACTTGCAGCACACCTGCGGCAGCGCAGCGACTGCGGCGATCTCCTTGCGCCACTGCGCAAAGGTTTCGCTGCCATGCGCACCCACCGGCGGCTTGGCGCCGTGGTCGATCACCACGGGCAACCGCGGCCAGTCCTTCAAAAAGCGCAGCAGCGGCGACAGATGCCTCGGCTTCACCAGCGCGTCGAAGCGCAGCCCGAGCCGCACGAGCGCGCGCACCGCATCGGGATGCGGCATGCGCGCGATCCAGTCGTCATCGGGCAGGTCCTGCAGCATCGGCCGCACGCCCTTGAACTTCGGATGCCGCGCCATGCGCTCCAGCGATGCGGCGGCTTCGGGCCGGCCCAGGTCGACCCAGCCGACCACGCCGCCGACGATGTCGTGCGCGGCCGCGAGCTCGTGCATGAAGCCGGTCTCGGTTTCGGAGTCGGCCGCCTGCACCAGCACGGTCCGCGTCACGCCATGCGCTTGCATGAGCGGCATCAGGTCTTGCGGCATGAAGTCGCGCACCAGCGGCTCCAGCGCCGGCACGTCGGCGCGCAGCCACGTGTAGTCGCCGCGCGCGGGCTGCCAGAAGTGCTGGTGCGAGTCGATGCGTGTGACCATGCGTTTCCAATCGTCGGCAGCTGGGCTGGGGTCCATGGCGGGGCTATTCATTCAGATCGCGAGGCCGTCGTCAATCGATGCGAACGGCAATGCGGCACGGCGTTAGAACGTATGGCTGATACCGAAGTACGTGCCCGATTGCCGGCCGCCCGCGGGCGGGTTGTTGTTGGTGGCTTCGACCGAGAAGTTGGCCGTCGAGCTGTTGTAGACCTTGCCCACCGATGCGTAGAGCAAGGTGCGCTTTGACAACGCATAGTTGGCGCCCAGCATGTACAGGTTGGCGCTGCCGGCGTTGCGGTTCTGCGTGACGCGGAACACGGATCCGATCATGGTGAGCCAGGGCGTGACCTGGTAGTTGGCGCCGACCCAGTAGTGGTTGGCCTTGCTCGGCGCGGTGAGCGGTGCATCGGGCGCGGACAGGCGCTGGTAGCCGGCGAACAGCTTCAATGCATCGAAGGTCGCGGTACCGCCGAGCGTGAGTTCCTTCGACGTGAGGAACAGGTCTGAGTACTTGCCGTTCTTGTCGCGCGCCACGTCGTAGATGGCACGCACTTCGAACGAAGGCGCGGCATAGACCAGCGAGACGCCGTCCTTGCGCAGCTTGCTGAAGCCGTCGGTCTGCTCGCCGAGCCCGGTCTGCAGGGTGGCACTGAAGCCGCCCCAGGTCGGCGTGGTGTATTCGATGCCGTTGTCGTTGCCCTGCCAGTTGCGCCCGCGCACCAGCGTGGCGGTGCCGATGAACTGCTGGCCCGTCGGGTCAAGATACCAGACGTCGTTGGAGATCGACAGGTTCTTGCCGAAGACCAGCTTGCCCCAGTAGTCCTGCAGGCCGACATACGCGCGCCGGTTGAGCAGCAGGTCGGCGCCGTTGGGCTTGGCGGCAGGCAGGTCGAAACCGCCTTCGAGCACGAACAGTGCGGTCATGCCGCCGCCCAGGTCCTCCGTGCCCTTGATGCCCAGCATGCTGGTGCCCCACTGGTTGCCGGCGTGACGCCACAGCGTGCCGCCACCGCGGCCGGACTTGTCGGCGATGTTGTTCTGGTAGTCGACGCCGGCAACCGCGCGACCGTAGAGCGTCACGCTGCTTTGGGCCTGCGCGCTCGTCGCGCCGAGCCCGAGGCAGACACATGCGACGCCGGCGTTGGCGATGGATCGGGAATTCAGCTTCTTCGTCATCTTCTCGTCTCCTTTTGTTGTTCCTGAACGGGGTATGAGGCGACCGGTCAAGGTCCCTGGTGTGTGACAGCTTTTTGGCCTTACCAATTGGCATGACCACTTTGCCATATGGCCGAATTGGCCTTACCAGAACAAACCCTTTTCGGGTTTTCCCGTGGAAAACAAGGGTGGCGGACGCAGATGGGCTGTATTTACAGTGTCAAACTGGCATGACCAGATAGCCTCGCTGCGCCGCTGGGCGCAGATCCAAATGCTTCCTCCCGCCAAACCCGCCGACACCCGGCGCCTCTATCAGCAGATCGCGGACCAGATCCGGACCTTCATCCGGGAGGGCAACCTGCCGCCCGGCGCGCGCTTGCCTCCGGAGCGGGAACTGGCCTTGCAGCTGGGTGTGTCGCGGCCTTCGCTGCGCGAAGCGCTGATCGCCCTGGAGATCGACGGGCGCATAGAGATACGGATGGGTTCGGGCGTCTATGTCTGCGCGTCGCAAGACACGTCCGAGCGCGCAACGCCGGCGGTCGGCGAGAGCCCTTCCGAAATGATGCAGGCCCGCGCCATGCTCGAAGGCTCCGTGGTGACGCTGGCGTCGGCCCGCGTCACTTCACAGCAGCTCGAGCGCGTGAAGAACTGCCTGGAAGACATGCGCCAGGACGGCCTCCACGGCCGGTCGCAGCTAGAGAACGACCGGCGTTTTCACCTCGCCATTGCGGAGATGACGGAGAACTCCGTCCTTGTACGGCTCGTAGGAGAGCTTTTCGACGGGCGGCACAGCCCGATCTCGTCGCGCATGAGCGCAAGCACCGAAGACTCGCAAGCCTGGAGGGCCGCGTTCGCCGAACACGAGGCCATCTACCGCGCGCTGGAGGCGCGGGACCCTCAAGCCGCCGTGGCGGCGATGCTTCATCACCTGAGCGCATCGCATGCGCGATGGACGGGGGAAACGCAGGCATCCGTGCCCTGACCGGCGCCTGCGCCCATCGCTGAAGCGCGGCGCGGCGCGGTACGGCTATTCGGCGTAAACGCCGGCCGCCTTGATGATCGGCGTCCACTTGGCGATTTCTTCCGCCACGAACTTCTTGTGGCCCGCGGGCTCGATGCGCCCGTCGGTCGCCACCACGGCGCCCAGCAGTTCCTCGCGGTGGATGAAGTCGGGGTCTTTCAGCGCCGTCTTCACCGCATCGCTGAGCTTCTTCAGCACCGGCGCGGGCGTGCCCTTGGGCGCATACAGGCCGTGCCAGATCGTGACCTGGAAGTTCTTCAGGCCCGCCTCGTCAAGCGTGGGCAGGTCTTTCAGCGCCGGCAGCGCGAGCCGCCTGGGCGTGGTCACGGCAAAGGCCTTGACCTTGCCGGACTGGATCTGCGGCGTGGTGTTGGTGGTCTGGTCGCACAGCAGGGCGATCTGCCCGCCGATCAGGTCGGTGATGGCCGGTGCGGTGCCCTTGTAGGGCACGGCGGTCATCTCGGTCTTGGTGGCGCTCTGGTAGAGCAGCCCGCACAGGTGCGAGGCCGAACCCACGCCGGCATTGCCGATGTTGATCTTGCCCTTGTTGGCCGCGATCCAGCTCGTCAGCTCCTTGTAGTTGGTGGCGGGGATGCTCGGCTTGGAGATGAGCGTCATCGGCACGTCGTTGACGATGCCCAGGTACTCGAAGTCGCTCTCCACCTTGAACGGCAGGTTGCGCACCAGGCTCGGCACGGTGGCCATCGCGATGTGGTTGAGCAGCAGCGTGTAGCCGTCGGGCGTGGCGCGCGCCACCTTGGCCGCGCCGATGGAACTGCCGGCGCCGGGCACGTTGTCGATGATCACCGTGCCGCCGCCCAGCGGCTTGCGCAGCGCCTCGGCCAGGTCGCGCGCGACGCGGTCGGTCGGGCCGCCGGCCGCGAAGGGCACGACGATGGTGATCGACTTGCCCGCCGGGAGTCCTGCGCATGCGCGCCGGCGGCAATGGCGATCGCCGCGAGGGCGAACAGTTTTTTCATGAAGTCTCCGTTGCGTTGTCAAAAAAAGAAATTCAGGGCGCGCGCGAAGGCACGCGGCTTTCGAGCGCGGGCGGCTGCCATTGCGGCTGGATATGGCAGCCGTTCCTGCCGTCGGTGTCGAAGCGCGGCATCAATGCCCTGCACCGCTGCGCGAGGCCTTCGGGCGTGGGCTTCTCGCCCTTGTCGATCCAGTCGAGCAGCGCGGCAAAGAGCGCTGGGTATTCCGAATCGCTCAGGTAGCTGTGCTCGCGCTCGCTGCTGAAGCTCTGCACCAGCAGGCTGCCGGTGCCGGCCGCGTCGCGGATGCGGCGGTACGAGCTCTCCAGTTCGACGAAGGCGGTGGGGTCGTCTATCGCGTGCAGGCCCACAGTGGGCAGCGACGTGCGGCCGGTGGGCTGGCTGTCTGCCGCCAGCGCGCCCTTGGCCTGCGGGTCGGCCGCGTAGCGCAGCACGCCGGCATTGAGCGCCGCATCGTCGGCCGAGCCGCTGTAGACCGCGCCGATGTTGCCGAAGGGGTTGCGCCCGCCGAGCCGCTTCTGCACCAGGTCCTGGAACAGCCAGGTGGCCCACGTCAGGTGGCCGAGCAACGAGCGCTCCTGGATCTTCACGACCGAAAGAATGGTCTTCAGGCGCGCGGCCTGCTCCGGCGTGCGCTGCGCGGCGGGCAGGCCGACGCCGGTGCATTCCTTCACGCGCGCGGCAAGGTCGGCGCGCGTGAGCTTCGCATCGAGCGGCAGGCCCGTCCACAGCGGGTACTGCGGCTCGTCGGGCTTCGGATGGTTGTGGCAGACGTACTGGTACACCACGCGCAGGTCGAGCCGGAAGTCGTAGGCGCTGTTGCCGCCTCCGAGCACGCCGCTGGTGAGCATCAGCCCGTCGTAGGGGCTCTTCGCTCCGCCCGCGGGCGCATACAGTTCGGCCGCCTTCGCCGCCACGCCCGCGCCGTAGCTCTGCCCGTGCAGCAGCGTGCGATGCGGCTGGCCGAAGTGGCGCACGAAGATCTGGCGCAGCCGCTCGGTGTCTTCGGCCGCCATGGTCACGCCGTAGCCGCCGCGCCGGTAGGTGGAGCCGGCCCAGGCATAGCCGGCCTTCACGGTGACGGCCCAGCGCTTGAGGTCTTCCTCGCTGCGCTCGAGCTTGGGCGGGCCGGTCTCGGGGCCGCCGTGGGCGTGCATCACGAGCACGCGGTTCGCGTTGTTCGCCCAGCCGCCCGGAATGGCGATCCAGTAGAGGGCGCCCGTGCCGTCCTCACCGGTATAGCAGCGGGTGGCCTCCGGCACCGGCGACGGGCAGGCAGCCGCGTTGGGCCCCGTGGGCGCCGCGTGGGCGGAAAGCATCGGCGCCGCGCCGATCAGCGCGAATGCCGCGAGGCACAAGAGTCGTTTGTTCAATGGCGTACTCCGAATTCGAGCGCCGCGTTCGCCCCCGGGCTGGAGACGAAACCGAGGACGCCGCTGTTGAAGATGAAATTGCCCGGTCGGCCCGCATCGGCCTGCGCCACGCCGGGCACCGGCGTGTCGTAGCTCAGCCCCGCGGTCGCACCGCCGAGGCCAAGGCTGCCGCCGGCCACCGTGGCATCGTGGTTCTCGCCCTTGACGCTGACCAGCGCATAGCTGCCGTCGGCAACGCCGGCGGCAAGGCTCTGCTGCAGGCCATGCACGCGCATGCCGACGCTGGTGGCCGACTCGCGCACCAGGTGCAGCGGCACGGCAGCGCCATTGACGAGGCCGATCACCATCGAGCCGGTGAGCGTGCCGCCGGAGGTCACGGCACCGCCGGTGGGCGAAGTGGTGAAGAGGTCGAAGGCGGCGCGCGCGGTGTTGTAGGTGACGTAGCCCTTCTCGGTCTGCGTGCAGTTGGCGTCGTAGACCATGAAACCGCCCGAGACCGGGTCGCGGCAGTACTGGAAGGTGCCCGCGTTGCGCAGCCGCACCGACGAAGCGAAGGCATTGGCGCTGCCGGCGCCCTGCTGCACGCCCACCGCATTGAAGACGTTCGCCACCGGCTTGAAGTCGCCCGACACCGGCGCGGCCGAGAAGCTGTTCTGGAATGCCAGCAGCGGCGCGAAGCCGCCGCCGCTCGGCGCGTTCACGCCGCCCGACAGCACGCCGCCGGCGCCGAAGCTGAACACCGCCCCGCTTTCGGCGCTGGCATAGCTGCAGCTGCCTTCCGACACCAGCGAGCCGGTGCGCTGGGTGCCGGCGGCGCGCTGCAGGCTTGCGTCGATGGTCACGGTGTAAGCCATGGTGGCTGGGTCGATCTGCACGCGAAGTTCCTCGCCGAAGCTGTTGCCGCCTTTGTAGCTGGTCACGGAGGCGGGCAGGTTCGGGCAGGCCAGCGGGTCGCCGACTTCGGTCACGCAGCTGTAGTTGACGGCCGCGTCGAGGCTGCCGCTGCCACGGTACTTGGGCCACGACGGGAACTGGCACAGCGGACGCGTGCGGCCGTAGGTGCCGGCCACCGCATCCATCGCCACGCCGGTAGCGGGTGCGAGCCCGGCCTCCACCCAGCCTTCGAGCGCCGCCAGCGAATCCCAGTTGGGAATGAAGCTGCCGGTGCCGTGGCCCATGCCGGGCACGGTGTAGAAGCGCACGTTCTGGTCGACCGACGCCTGGCCCACGGTGGCGATGAGCTGCCTGTAGTAGTCGATGGTCGAGTTGGGGCTGATCACCTCGTCGGCCAGGCCGTGCAGCATGATGAGCCGGCCGCCGTGCGCGAAGAACGGCGCCAGATTCGGGTTGGTCGCGTCGGTGAGGTTCGACACCTCGGTCACGCGCGCGGCATGGCTGCCCGGGTTCAAGGGGTCGAAGGTCAGCGTGTCGAAGCCTGCGATGCGCGTGACGAAGAACTTCACCCACTGGTCGCCGGTGACGTACATGTTCGCATCGGACGACGTGGCCGGATTGCCCGGCACCTTGCGCGTGCCGAGATCACGCGTGGTGTAGGGGCCCGCCACCAGCGCGCCTTCGAGCAGGTTGTAGCCGCCCGCGCGCTTCACGCCGTTGGCCAGCGAATAGGTGGTGAAGTCCAGCGGCGACTCGATGGCGTGTACGGTGGCGATCTGCGCGTCCGACAGGCAGGTGTCGCCCGTATCGGCGCCGCCGCTGCAGCGCAGCGAGGCAATGATCTGCGCATTGAGCAGGCGGCAACTTTCGACGTTGCTCACGATGTTGTCGGCCGCGCCGTCGAGCTTGTCGCAGGCCTGCATCACGGTCCTTTGCACCAGCAGCGTCTTGGCCACGTTCATCCAGCCCGCGCCGCCGTTGTTGTAGAGCGCGCGGCCCACGGCCACGTTCGACAGCCGCGTGCCGGTGTAGTTGAGCGCGGGTTCGTTGGCGATCACGCCGTCGTAGTCCCCGGGCCAGCGCTGGATGTAGCTGAGCGCATCGCGCCCGCCGGTCGAGGTGCCGAGGAAGTAGGCGTGCTTCGGCTTCACCGCATAGCGCGCGAACACCAGCGCCTGCGCCACGTCGCGCGTCTTCTTGAGCGAATTGCCGCCGTAGTTGGCGAGTTGCTCGTCGTTGGCCGCGAACCTGCCGTCGGTGATGCTGCTCGACTGGTGGCCGGAGTCGTCGCCGTAGGTGGCGTAGCCCAGCGCCAGCGGCGCGGGCTTGCCGGCGGGGCCGAAGCGGATGACCTCGGTGCCGTCGATGAGCACGCCGTCGAAACCGCCGCCGCCGAAGTGGATGGTCTTCTGGTTCCACTTCTCCGGCAGGTTCACCGCGAAGTTGATGACCGAGGCGCTCGGGTCGACCGGCTGGATGGTGCCGCGCACGCGGCAGTAATCCCCCAGCGTGTTCCCCGCATCGCCCGCGGCCACCGGCGTGGCGCTGGTGACGGTGGCGCCCTGGGTGGGCAGGCTGATCAGCGAGGCAGGCAGGCTCTTGCCGTTCAGGTCGGCGCAGGCAACCACCGGTTGCACCGGCGCGGGTGGCTGGTTGTCCGGCGGATCGTTGGCGGGCGGGTTGTTGCCGTTGGCTGGCGGGTTGTTGCCGTTGGCCGGGGGCGTGGCGGGCAGCAGGCCGACACCGCCGCCCCCTCCTCCTCCACCACCACCGCAGGCGGCAAGGATCAGCGAAACCAGCGAAAGGCCGATCGCATACAGGACGGCACGAATCATCGATGCAGGGCGCGTTGTGCGCATGGGTTTGTCTCCGGCATGCGGCCTCGTCGGGCCGCTTGTTCTTGAATGGGCGGCCGGACGATAGATTCGGTGTGACCTAGGGTCAAATAAAATAACAAGGCACTTTCAATACCAAAAACATATGGACATAAGGGCACTGCGCTACTTCGTGGCCGTCGCGGGCACCGGCCACATGACGCGCGCGGCCGAGCAACTCGGCATCCAGCAGCCGCCGCTGAGCCTGCAGATCAAGGCGCTGGAACGCGAGCTGGGCATGCCGCTGTTCCGCCGCCACCCGCGCGGCGTGGCGCTCACCGACGCGGGCCGGCTGTTCCAGGCCGAGGCGCTGCGCATGCTGCAGGACATGGAGTCCATGAAGCAGCGCATGGCCCGCGTGGCCAAGGGCCAGGCCGGCACGCTGGCGGTCGGCTTCACCAGTTCGGCGGCGGCTCACCGCTTCATGCCCGAGGCGCTGCGCGCATTCCGCCGCGCCTACCCCCTGGTGGAACTGCAGCTGCGCGAGGACAACGCCGCCGAGCTCACCGAGGCACTGGCCGCCGGGCGGCTGCACTGCGGCCTGCTGCGCGTGCCGGTGGCCCGGCCCGAGGGGCTGGTGTTCGAGACGATGCTGCGCGAACCGGTGCTGGTGGCCATGCCCAGCGACCATCGCTTTGCCCTCGCCCGCACCAAGGCTTCACGCCCGCTGCCGCTTGCCAGGCTGTGCGAGGAAGGCATCATCCTCGTGCGGCGTCCGGGTGCTCCCGGCCTCTATGCCGAGCTGCTCGCGCTGTGCCACGCCAAGGGGCTGCGCCCGCGCGTGGTGGCCGAAGTCGATCGCATGATGACCAACCTCAACCTCGTGGCCGCGGGCGTGGGCCTGTCGGTGGTGCCCGCCTCGATGACCGGCGTGCACGCGCACGCCATCGCCTACATGCGGCTGGCCGACGGCGGCCAGCTCGACGCGCCGCTCACGCTGGTGTCGCGCGCGGAAGAAGACAACCTGCCCGCGCAGCATTTCGCGGCGCTGCTGCGCAAGCTGGCAGGCGAGCACGCCGGCAACCACCCGTCGGCGCCATGAGCGCGCAGGCAAGACGCCGCTTCGCGCAGGGTGCGGGCGCCTTGCTCGCCGCTGCCTGCGCGGCGCCGGGCCTGCTGCGCGCGGCCCCTCCTGCCTGGCCGCAACGCGCGGTGCGGCTGATCGTGGTGTACCCGCCCGGCGGCGTGAGCGACGGCATGGCCCGCGTGCTGGCCGAACCGCTCGCACAGGCGATCGGCGCGCCGGTGCTGATCGAAAACCGCCCCGGCGCGGGCGGCAGCCTGGGCATGGACGCGCTCGCGCGTTCGGCGCCCGACGGCTGCACGCTGGCTTTCTCGGCCATCAGCCCGCTCACGCTGCATCCGCTGCTGGCGCGCGTGCCCTACGACCCGCAGCACGCCTTCGTGCCCGTGGCCAGCGTGATGCGCACGCCGGTGCTGGTGGTCGGCACGCCGGCCTTCGCGGGGCGCGGCTTCGGCGCGCTGATCGCGCAGGCGCGCAGCCGGCCGGGCGCGGTGCGCTGGGCCACATCGGGCGTGGCCACCATCGGCCACATGGTGCTGGCGCAGGTGCGCATGCAAAGCCGCACCGACATCACGCACATCCCCTACCAGGGCGGCGGCCCGCAGCTCAACGATGCGCTCAGCGGGCAGTTCGAGGTGCTGTCCACCAACGTGGCCGCGCAACAGCTGCAGTACATCGAGGGCGGCCGCTTCCAGCCGCTGGCGGTGGGCGCGCCCGCGCGCATCGAGGCCCTGGCCGAGGTGCCGACGCTGGCGGAACTGGGCTTCGAGAAGGCGAACCGCGATTCGCTCTTCGGCATCTTCGCGCCGGCGCGCACGCCGCCAGCGGTGGTGCAGCGGCTCAACGCCGAGATCAACCGCGTGCTGCGCAGCGACGGCGTGCGTGCGCGGCTGCGCGAGGCCTTCAACCTGCCGGCCGGCGGCAGCACAGAAGAGTTCGCGCGCGAGATCGCCATCGACCGGCGGCGCAACCGCGAGCTGGTGGCCGGCGACCGTTCGCAGTTCGACTGAGCGCGGCAGCGGCCGCGCCGTTCAGCCTTCGGCCCACAGACGCGGATAGTCCTTCACGAAGCCGTCGGGCGTGGCGACCAGCACCGCGCTGTAGTCAAAGCGCCTTGCCTCGTAGGCGTACTCGGCTTCGCCGCGCCGCTCGTAGCGCTGCGCCAGTTCGCTCAGCACGCCGCCGTCCAGGTCCAGCCACGCGGCCGGGGCATCGGCGCTCTCGCCCTTCTCGAGGTTGAGCCGCCGCAGCTGCAACAGGTTGGTGGCGGGCGTGAAGCCCAGGTCCAGATCGACGCAATGCGACATGTCGGTCACGGCTTCGTCGTTGAGCTTCCAGTGGCCGCGCGCGTCGCGCGTGATCGACAGGTCGATGGCCGAGCCGCCGAGCCAGCCGCGCACGGTGCCCCATTGGGTGTGCCAGTGCAGGTCGCAGCGCACCCGGTAGTGCAGCTGGCCGATGCGGCCGTCTTCCATGCGGAACACGGCGGCACCGTCGAGTTGCCAGGCCGAGGCATTGCGTTCGAGGCGGCAGGCGTCGTGACCCGGTGCGTCGAGCCTGCGCCAGAGAATGGAGGCAACGGTTTGCATGGCGCGGATGATGGACCGGCATGCTGCGGTGCGCAAGCCTTGTCCCTTCGTCATGGCCGAAGAAAATTGGCCGCCGATGCATGCCGGACAATGCCGGGCACCATGACAAAGCTCCCCGCGGCGCTCGCGCTGCTCCTGTCCGTCTTCTTCTGCGGCGCCGGCCATGCCGCAGCCGCGCTGAAAGACGGCGACATCGTCTTCCACACCTCGCGCTCGGCGCAGAGCGTGGCCGTGCAGCGTGCCACCGGCTCGCGCTACAGCCACATGGGCGTCGTACTGATGCGGGGCAACAAGCCCTACGTGTTCGAGGCGGTGTCGACGGTGCGCTACACGCCGCTCGCACAATGGACCGCACGCGGCAATGGCGGCCACTACGTGGTCAAGCGGCTGCGCGATGCCGACCGGCTGCTGACGCCGGGCGCAGTGGCCACGCTGCGCGCCCGCACCGCCGATTTCGAGGGCCGCCCTTACGACCTGACGTTCGAATGGTCGGACCAGCGCATCTACTGCTCCGAACTCGTGTGGAAGCTCTACCAGCGCGCGCTGGGCGTGCGCATCGGCGAGCTGCAGAAGATCCGCGAATTCAACCTGACGGACCCGGCGGTGCGCGCCAAGATGCGCGAGCGCTACGGCGACAAGGTGCCGATGGACGAGCCGGTGATCTCTCCGGTGGCGATGTTCGAGTCGCCGTTGCTCAGGACCGTCGAGAGGCGCTGAGGGTTTTTCAAGGTAGCGCTCACGCCGACGGGGTGCCTTGCTCCGCGAATGTCCCCCGGGCTTCGCCCTCCTCCTTTATTTCGCTGCGCAAGGCACCCCGCCGACGTGAGCGTTCAGAGCACTGGTTTATCGGCTCGCACAAGCGCTGCGTCCATCGTGCACAGGCCGCCAGGTGCTCCCCGCAGCGAAATAAAGGAGGAGGGCGAAGCCCGGGGGACATTCGCGGAGGGGAGTACCCGGCGGCCTGTGCACACGCCCTGAAAGCGCCCCAAAAGCGCCCCTCAACAGGCAAGACAGTCCCACCCGCGAGACAATCGTTGCCGTGAGTTCCCAGCCCCCGTCAGCCCCGCGAATCCGCCGCATCGCCCACCTCGACATGGACGCCTTCTATGCGTCCGTCGAGCTGCTGCGCTACCCGCAGCTCAAGGGCCTGCCCGTGGTGATCGGCGGCGGCCGGCGGCGGGTGGACGAGGCCATCCGCGACCTGCCCGAGGGCGGCACGCTGGCCGACATTCCGGTCGACTCTTTCCCAAGGCTCAAGGACTACACCGGCCGCGGCGTGATCACCACCGCCACCTACCCCGCGCGCCAGTTCGGCGTCGGCTCGGCCATGGGGCTCATGAAGGCCGCCAAGCTGTGCCCGCAGGCCATCATCCTGCCGGTGGACTTCGACGAATACCGGCGCTTCTCGCGCGCCTTCAAGCAGGTCATCCTCGAAGTCGCGCCGCTCATGGAAGACCGCGGCGTGGACGAGGTGTACATCGACTTCACCGACGTGCCCGGCGGCCAGCGCGACGGCGGGCGCTCGCTGGCGCGGCTGCTGCAGAAGGCCATCTTCAGCGAGACCGGGCTGACCTGCTCCATCGGCGTGGCGCCCAACAAGCTCATCGCCAAGATGGCGAGCGAATTCAACAAGCCCAACGGCATCTCGGTGGTCTATGAAGACGACCTCGAATCGCGCATCTGGCCGCTGCCCTGCCGCAAGGTGAACGGCATCGGCCCCAAGGCCGACGAGAAGCTCAAGCGCTTCGGCATCGAGACCGTCGGCCAGCTCGCGGCGCGCGACCGCGACTGGCTCATCGCCAACTTCGGCAAGGCCACCGGCGCCTGGATGCACGAGGTGGCCTGGGGCCGCGACGACCGCCCGGTGGTGACCGAGAGCGAGCCCGTGTCGATGAGCCGCGAGACCACCTTCGACCGCGACCTGCACGCGGTGCGCAACCGCGCCGAACTGGGCGCGATCTTCACCAGGCTGTGCGAGCAGGTGGCCGCCGACCTGCAGCGCAAGGGCTACGTGGGCAAGACCATCGGCATCAAGCTGCGCTACGACGACTTCAAGATCGCCACGCGCGACCAGACCATCGGCCACTTCACCGCCGACGCCAAGACCATCCGCCAGACCGGCGGCCAATGCCTGAAGCGCGTGCCGCTCGAACGCCCGCTGCGGCTGCTGGGCGTGCGCGTGGGCGCGCTGGCCAAGGCCGGCAGCCCCGAGGCGCTGGCGCCTGCCGGCGGCGCGCAGCGCGCGGCCTCGGAGCCGGTGGCCACCACGGCGTCTCTTTTCTGACGGGCGCCACCACCATGCTGAAACGCTGGCTCCGGAACACAGCATTCACACTGCTGGGGCTGGCCTCGCTGATCGGGCTGTATGTAGCGGTGGCTTGCGCGCTGGTGTTCTGGCCGGTCAACGGCGCGAAGCCGGCGGGCGATGCACCCGCCGACGTACAGGCCTGGGTGCTGAGCAACGGCGTGCACACCGACTACGTGTTCCCGGTCCGCTCGGCCACCATCGACTGGCTGCAGGTGTTTCCGCTGAAAGACTTCAAGGCGCCGCCGCCTGATGCCGAGTTCATCGCCATCGGCTGGGGCGACCGCGAGTTCTACCTGAACACGCCCACCTGGGGAGACCTGACGGCAGCGCGCGCGTTCGGGGCGCTGTCGGGCGGCAACCGCTCGCTGCTGCACGTGAGCTACCTGCGGCGCGGGCAACTGGGCCGCGGCGCCTTCGAGCTGCCGCTGTCGCAGGCCCGCTATGCGCAGCTCGTCGGCCATGTGCGCGCCAGCCTGCCGCCGGGGCCGGCGCAACCCATCGCGGGCGCGCACTACGACAGCCAGGACGCCTTCTACGAAGCCGAGGGCGCCTACAACCTCTTCGAGACCTGCAACACCTGGATCGGCCGCGGCCTGCGGCAGGCGGGCGTCACGGTGAGCCGGTGGACGCCCTTCGACTTCACCGTGACCTGGCACCTGCAGCCGGCGCGGCCCTGACCAGCCGGGCTCAGGGCCTGGGCACGCCGCCCTGCCACTGCGGCCAGTTGGCCACGATGTGGTCGACCACGCGGCTGCCCACGCGCTCGACGTTCTCCACCGTCTCCGCAAAGCCGCCGGCCGTTTCGCCGGGGGCCGGGTCCAGGTGCTGCAGCGTGGTTTCCTTCGGGTTGCCCTGGTCGAAGTTGACCGCGCCGCGCAGGCTCATCACGCGGTCGGTGCCGTGGGTGCGCTTGATGACCAGCGTGATGGCGGCGGCCTCCATCTCGGTGATGACGTAGTCGTCAGCGCCGTAGAGCTTGGCGATGTACTGCGCCTGCTTCGACATGCCCGGGCCGTGGAAGAAGGTGTCGCCCGTCATGTGGGTGCCGGTGCCGACGAAGGGCGCGCGGCGGGCCGCCGCGTCGGGATAGCGCAGGCGGTACTTGCGGGCCGACTCGGAGTCTTTCAGCGGCGTGTCGGCCGACAGCCTCATGGCCCAGCGCACGAGGTCGGGGTTGAGCTGGAAGCGGCGGTATTCCTCGTAGCCTTTGCGCGGCATGAAGGTCGGTTCGCCGGGCTTGTTTTCTTCAGGCGCCCAGCGGTGGCCCAGGTCGTAGTCGACCAGCCAGGTGCCCCAGTTCACCTCGCCGATGGTGCCGCGCGAGGGCGGCGTGCCGGCCACGCCGGAGATGACGTAGTAGGCCTGCGAAAAATCCAGCCGTGGGTTCAGCAGGATGGCCTGCATCGACGACGAGGAGTTGACCTTGCCCATGCCCAGCACCGCGCCGCACACGCCGTCGGTGTTGCAGTACACGGGCTGCAGCGCGCCGGGCACGGCGATGGGCTTGGCGTCTTTCCAGTAGCGCTCGTACCAGTGCTGGAACTCGCCGGCGCGGTCGCCCGTGTTCTGGCCGATCTCGAACATGGCGGCGACGAACACCTTGACCTTCACGGGCGGTGCGGAAGCCGTGGCCGGCACGGCGGTGGAGGTAGAGGTAGAGGTAGAAGTGGAAGCGCAGCCCGCGGCAAGCAGCGCGGTTGCCGGCAGCAGGAGCCAGCGGGTACGGAAGGACGAAGGGCGAGAAGACATGGAGAAGCTCGATAAGGGAAAGAACAGACGGCCCGCATTTGCGGCGTCCTACAGGCCGTGATTGTCGGCGCTGGCAAAAACGGTGCGTACCACCACGCAAACCCCATGCCGGCCACTGTTCTTTCTACCTCTCCCGCATCGCAGCCGTCCGCGCGGCCGCCGTCGAAGCCCACGCCCATCGCCAACGGGCTGGTCTACGTGAACCCCGACATGCCGGGCATTCGCCGCCTGAAGCACGGCACGCGCTTTCGCTACCGCGACGCCAAGGGCCAATGGCTGCGCGACGTGGACGAAATCTCGCGCATCCGCATGCTGGCCATTCCGCCGGCCTACACCCAGGTCTGGATCTGCCCGCTGCCCAACGGCCACCTGCAGGCCACCGGCATCGACGCGCGCGGGCGCAAGCAGTACCGCTACCACGCCGACTGGCGCGTGATGAAGGACGAGACCAAGTTCGAGCGGCTCGAAGCCTTCGCGCTCGCGCTGCCGCGCATCCGTGCCCGCGTGGCGCGCGACCTGCAGGCCGACAGGAAAAACAAGGCGCCCGACCGCAGCCAGGTGCTGGCGGCGCTGGTGCGCCTGCTCGACACCACCCTGCTGCGCATCGGCAACGAGGAGTACGCAAGCAGCAACGGCTCCTACGGCCTCACCACGCTGCGCAACCGCCATGTGGACGTGCACGGCACCGCGCTGCGGCTGCGCTTCAAGGGCAAGAGCGGCGTGATGCACGAGGCCAGGCTGGAAGACCCGCGCGTGGCCAAGGTGGTGCGGCAGTGCCAGCAGTTGCCCGGGCAGGCCCTGTTCCAGTACGCGGGCGAAGACGGCGAGCTGCACAGCGTGTCGTCCACCGACGTGAACGACTATCTTGCCGAAGCCTCGCCCGGCGAACGCTTCACCGCCAAGGACTTCCGCACCTGGCACGGCACGGTGCAGGCCCTGGAGCTCACCCGGCTGGCCTGCGAGCCGGGGCGCAGCGCGACGGACGGCACCCGCTACCGCGCCAAGGACATCCTCGCGGCAGTCGCCAAGCAGCTCGGCAACACGCCGGCGGTCTGCAAGAAGGCCTATGTGCACCCGGCCGTGCTGGCGCTGGGCAGCGCGCTGTCGGACAACGATGAAGACGCCGCCACCGCGCTGTTCGAGAAGATCGCGGGCCGCAAGACCGCGCGGCCTTCACGCGGGCTCTATGCGGCCGAACGCCGGCTGCAGGCCTTCCTGCGCACGCACCGGCAAGCGCAGGCGCGTGCTGCGGCGGGCGACAGCCGCCGAGGCGGCAGGAAGGTTCAGGCCGCGGTGGCGAGCGCGAAGCGCACGCTGTCGCCGTCCACGGCGACGACGTAACCCAGGTCTTCCGCCAGGTTCTGCAGCGCGACGGCATCGATGGCCAGCGCGCGCGGCGCACGATGCGCATCGAGCACGGCGTCGGTGGCGCCCGCTTCGCGCGGCATTGCAGAAAGCCGCAGCGCATTGGCGCCTTCGGCCTGCACGCGGATCGTGCCGGCTTCGTCGGCACTGTCGTGCAGGTAGCCCAGCACGCCGAGGAACAGATAGCGCAAGGCCGCCGCCGCGGGCCAGCGTTGCTCGTCCTCGCTCGGTTCGAGCGCGGGGTCGATGTCGAGCGTCACGCCGTGCAGGTCGAAGGCCGCGCGCATCAAGGTCGTGCATTGCGCCACCAGCGCGCTGCGGGCGATGCCGTCGTCGGTGGTCGCCAGTTCCCAGTCGCGCAGCGAGCGGATGGCACCGACCAGTTCGGCCACCTGGTTGTCGATCAGCGCCACGCGCTCTTCGCAGGCGGCGGCATCGACGGTGGCTGCGCTGACCTGCCGCTTGAGCATCAGCAGCGCCATGCGGATCACCGAGACCGGCGCCGCCATGTCGTGCCGCAGGGCGGGCAGGGCCCGGGTGAGAAGTTCGTGGCGCACGCCTGCGGCGATCCAGCTGCGCGCACTGGGAGAAGACTTCATTGCGCGGCTGCCAGAGGCGTGGGGTTCATCGGCACGGTCACGGGTACTTCCTGAAACGAGAGGGAGTAACAAGTATCGTGCCCGGCTACCGCGCCGGGTGTAGGAGCGAGCCTACGAGCCTCAGGGCTTGCCCAGGTAGGTGCGCACGTCCTTCACCAGCACACCGGCGGCGGCGATGGCCGAGCGCAACTGCGCTTCGGTCACGCCCAGCGTCTGGGTCCAGTAGCGCACTTCGTGCGCCTCGTTCACGTTGATGCGGGCGGCGTCTGGCGGCCCGCGCTTGCTCAAGTCATCGGCCATGGTGATTTCCTTTGTAGAAGGAACCACGATGCGGCGCGCCCCGGAGGCGCGTGGAAGGACTGCGGCGCACCCGCTTGCAGGAAAACGCGAAGCGCCCGGCGGCACACCTGCCTACGCTGCGCGCAGCCGCGCCTGCAGTTCGCGCTTGAGCAGCTTGCCGTTGGGGGTGGTCGGCATGGTATCGATCACCTCGATGCGGGTGGGGCGCTTGTAGGGCGACAGGTGCTCCGCCAGGTGTGCGCGCAGCGCCGCCTCATCGAGCACCGCACCCGGCTCCAGCTCCACGAAGGCGACCACCTGCTCGTTGCCATCCGCCTCTGGCACGCCGACCACCGCGCACAGGTGCACGCCGCCGAAACGGCCGATGACCGCCTCGACCTCCGCCGGATAGACATTGAAGCCCGAGCGGATGATCATTTCCTTGAGTCGGCCGACCACGAACAGCGCGCCGTCGGGGCCGAAGCGCCCGAGGTCGCCGGTGGCGTACCAGCCGCCGGGGCGCATCACCTGCGCGGTGGCGGCCGCGTCGCGGAAATAGCCGAGCATGAGGCCCGGGCCGCGCAGCCAGATCTCGCCGGTGTCGCCTTGCGGCACGTCGCGCCCCTCGATCGACACGATGCGGGCCTCGCCGCCCTCCACCGCATGGCCGGCCGCCGTGTCCGAACGCGGGGCTTCCGTGCGCGTGAGGAACACCGAGCCCGCGTACTCCGAGAGCCCGTAGCCGTAGTGCAGCGGCTGGCCGAACAGCCGCTCCACGCGCTGCTTGAGCGCGGGGTCGAGCGGAGCCGAACCGGTGTACACGTAGCGCAGATGCGGAAAGCGCGGCACCACGCGCTCGCTGTCGATGTGGGCCAGCAGGCGCGCGTACATGGTCGGCGGCCCGAGCAGGTTGGACACCTGCTCGTGCGCCAGCGCCTGCAGCATGTCGGCCGGCGAGAAGCTGCCGCGCAGCACCAGCGAAGCGCCGCCGGTGAGCGCGGCCATCAGCACGGTGCCGATGCCGAAGATGTGCGTCATCGGCAGGAAGGCGTAGGCACGGTCGCGCTCGCTCAGCGCCCTCACGCCAGCCGACACCCGCCCGAAAAGCAGCAGCCCGCGGTGCGAGACCATCACGCCCTTCGGCGTGCCCGACGTGCCGGAGGTGAAGATGATGGCGGCGGTGTCGGCCAGCGCCGGGTCGGGTTCGGTGCGTGCTTCTTCGCGCGTGGCCGAGCGCATCACGCCCGCGAGCGAGAACGGCACCGCACCGGCGCGCCGGGCGTGCTGTTCGGCCGCCTGCGAAGCACTTGTGGTGAAGCAGCAAAGGCGCGCGTCCGCCCGCTCCACGATCGCCGCGATCTCGCCCGGCGACATGCGCGCGTTCACGCCGCAAGACCATGCGCCGATGCGGCTGCACGCCATCAGCAGCGCGATGTGCGCGGCGCAGTTCTCGGCCACCAGCACCACGCGGTCGGTCGGGCGCACGCCGGCGTCCAGCAGGTCTTGCGTGGCGGTCTCGGCCATTGCCTGCAGCGCCGCGTAGGTGGTCGTGGCGCCGGGCTCGAAAAGAAAGACTGCCTCCGGCATGCGTGCCGCGCGGGCCTCCAGCAGCTCGTGAATGCGTGATTGCCGCATCGCCTATTCCGCCTCGATGCCCTTGGACGCCGTGGCCCAGAGCTGCCGGTCCGACTTGCCCTTGGTAGCGAGCAGGTCGGCCGCGCCGGACCACACGTCGTAGCCCTGCTCGCGCAGGCGGCTCGCGATGTCTTCGCGCGCCAGCATCTTCTGCGCGGCGGCATTCATGCGCGCGACCAGTGCCGGGTCCATGCGCGCCGGGCCGTACAGGCCGAACCAGCCGCCCACGTCGTAGCCCGCCACGCCCGACTCGATCATGGTCGGCACCTCCGGCAGCATGCGGTTGCGCTGGCGCGAGGTGACGGCCAGCGCGCGCACCTTGCCGGACTGGATGAAGGGCTTGGAGGTCGCGATGATGTCGAACATCATCGTCACCGTGCCCGCCATCACGTCGGCCAGCGCGGGCGCGCTGCCCTTGTACGGCACATGGGTGAGCTGCACGCCGGCCATCTTCTCGAGCAGCGCGCCGCTCAGGTGGTTCGACGCGCCCACGCCCGCCGAGCCGTAGAACACCTTGCCGGGCCGCGCCTTCGCATATTCAAGCAACTCGGCCACGCTGCGCACCGGCACGTCGTTGTTGATGACGAGCACGTTGGTGTAGTCCACCAGCGGCGCGATGGGCACGAGGTCCTTCATCGGGTCGAAGGCCATGTGCCGCTGCACGTTGGGGTTGATGGTGATGGTCGGGCTCGCGCCGAAGAACAGCATCGTGCCGTCGGCCGCGGCCTTGACCACTGCGTCGCCGCCGAGCGAGCCGCTCGCGCCGGGTCGGTTGTCCACGATCACCTGCGTGCCCAGCGCCTGGCTCAGCGCCGGCGCGAGCAGGCGCGCGGCCCCATCCACCGGGCCGCCGGCCGAATAGCCGACCACCAGCTTGATGAGCGGCGGCAATGGCTGCTGCGCAAAGGCGCGGTGCGGCAGTGCGCCGAGTGCCGCGCCGCCGGCCAGCCCGGCCATGAGTTGGCGGCGCGAGAAGTGAGTCGATGTCATGAGCGTTGTCTCCTGTTGTTGATCTACAAGTCAGGCTCGAAAGCCAGGCAGGACTGTTCTTTCGTGAAACACCGCGGAACCGTCTTTGCCGGGCCGCAGGCGTTGCCCCCGGTAGGGGGTTGGCGAAGCGACACGAAGTGCGCGAAGACTGGGGGCGAGCCTCATGCAGGCAAATCGAGGACTTGCCGCGCGAGGATGTTGCGCTGTATCTCGTTGGTGCCGCCGTAGATCATGGCGGCGGTGGAGCCGATGAGCGGCGAGAGCACGTTGAAGCTCTGCCCGTCGAGCACCTGGTCGCCGGCCACGGCGCCCTGCTCTTCGGCCGCCTCGACCAGCAGCGCGCCGATGCGGTGATAGGTCTCGCTGGCCCAGATCTTCAGCAGCGACACCGACGCGGGCAGCGGCTTGCCGGCCCGCACGATGTTCGCGAAGCCGGTGTACGCCGCCGACAGGTCGAGCACGTCGAGCCGCAGCGCCGCGAAGCGCTGCGCGAACACCGGGTCGGCAAACAGCCGCCGCGCCTGCGCCAGCCGCGCAAGCTGCCCCAGCGCGTACTGCGACTGCTTGGGGCTGCCCAGGAAGATGCGCTCGAAGCCCAGCAACGCCTTCGCGATGGTCCAGCCGCCGTGCAGCCTGCCGACCAGGTTTTCCGCCGGCACGCGCACGTTGTCGAAGAACACCTCGCAGAACTCCGGCTCGCCGGCCAGCGTCCGGATCGGCCGGATGGTGATGCCCGGCGTGCGCAGGTCGCACAGCAGGAAGCTGATGCCCTCCTGCTTGCGCGCGTCCTTGTCGGTGCGCACCAGCATGAAGATGTGGTTGGCGTCCTGCGCGAGCGTGGTCCAGATCTTCTGGCCGTTGACCACGAAGTGCTCGCCCTGCGCGTCGCGCGCCGGCATCGCCTCGGTGCGCAGGCCCGCGAGGTCCGAACCGGCATTGGGCTCCGAGTAACCCTGGCACCACACATGCTCGCCGCTGAGGATGCGCGGCAGAAAGCGCTGCTGCTGTTCGGGCGTGCCGTGCTGTATGAGCAGCGGGCCGATCATCACGATGCCCTGGTCGGGCGCGCGCGCCACGCCGTGCTGCTCCAGCTCCTCGATCCACGCGATGAGCTTGTCGGCCGGCAGCCCCATGCCGCCGTGCGCCTGCGGCCATGCGGGCGCGATCCAGCCTTGCGCCGACAGCGTGAGATACCACTCGCGCATCTCGCTCCATCGCGCGCGGTGCGACAGGTAGCGAAGCTGCTGCGGATAGCGCTGCTGCAGGAAGGCGCGCACCATGCGGCGGAAATCGGCCTCGGGCATCGCCGCCCAGTCGGCGGTGCGGGGGAATTCGCCCAGCCACTCCGCAGTGCCCGCTGCCGCCTCCGCATCGCGCGACAGCGATGCATGCCGGTGCCGGTGCGCGCTTGCATTGCCCAGCCAGGCCGACAGGCACAGCACGCGCTTGTAGAACAGGCTCAGGTCGCATTCCTGCGTGTAGCCGATGGCGCCATGCAGCTGCACCGATGCGCGCGAGGCCTGCAGCGCGGCTGCCGTGCAGCGCGCATTGACGCGGCTGGCCTCGGCCTCCATGCGCTCTGCCGTTGGTTCCTGCCCCACCTGCGCCAGCACTTCGTCCAGCGTCGCCTTCGCCACTTCGAGGTGGATGAACATGTCGACGCAGCGGTGCTGCAGCGCCTGGAAGCTGCCGATGGGCTTGCCGAACTGCGAGCGCGTGCGCAGGTAGGCCAGCGTCTGCGCGAGCATGGCCTGCCCCGCGCCCAGCAGCTCGGCCGACTGCAGGATCTGCCCGCCCGCGAGCGCCCGGCGCAGCGCCTCCTGCGCGGCCGGGCCCTCGGCCAGCACCGCGTCGGCCGGCAGCCTGACCTGCTCGAAGCGCAGGTTCGACGCCTGGCTGCCGTCGACCAGCGGCACCAAGGTTTCGCTCACGCCCACGGTGCCGCGCGGCACCCACAGCAGCACCGCGTCGTCTTCGCCACGCGCAGACACCAGCCAGCCGCTGGCGGCGGCGCCAGGCAGCACCATGAGCTTTTCGCCCTGCAGCAGCACGCCGCCGGCATCGCCCGCCAACGCTTCGCAGCCGCAGGCCAGCGGCACCGCGCTGAGGTCGCCCGCGCTCTCCTGCCACGCCAGCGCCGGCAGGCTGCGGCCCGCGACCAGTTCGGCCAGCAGCGCATCGGCGCGCGGGGTGTGCAGCGCCGACAGCAGCAGCGCGCTCAGGCCGGCCACCGCCACCAATGGCTCCGGCGCCGCGTGCTCGCCGGCCGCGCGCAGAATTTCCGCCGCACCGGCCAGCCCCAGCGCGAGGCCACCCGCCGATTCGGGCGCCAGCATGCCGGGCCAGCCCAGGGCGGCGATGTCGCGCCAGCCTTCGGCCTCGTCGGCATCCGGTTGTTCCATGCGCTGGCGCCGCCGCTGGGTGGCGCGGCTGCGAACGAAGTAGTCGAGCGCCGATTCGCGCACCGCCGAAAGTGATTCAAGGTCCATCGCCGCAGCGTGCCCGAAGACCCCGCCGCCGAGCATTTGCATTTGCCGAAGGGAGGGTTTCGCATTCAGAGAGCCACCCCGCGCGAGGCGGGGCTAGATTCGGCGCATGACCACCAAGATCAAGAAATCCCTGCATACGGAGCTGGGCCACAGCACGCCCGACAGGATCACCGTGCGCGGGCGCGACCTGCCTTCGGAAATCCTCGGCCACCTCAATCTGGGCGACATGGCTTTCCTGGAGCTGACCGGGCGCATCCCGACGCCCCAGGAGTCGGTGACCTTCAATGCCATCGTCGTCACGCTGGTGGAGCACGGCATCACGCCCAGCGCCCTGGCGGCGCGCCTTACCTATGCGGGCGCTCCCGAAGCGCTGCAGGCGGCCGTGGCAGCCGGGCTCTGCGGCCTCGGCACGGTGTTCGTCGGCAGCACCAAAGGCGCGGCCAGGATGCTCTACGAAGCGATCCCCTTCGGCGAGAAACCCACGCGCCCGCTCGCCGACATGGCGAAGGACATCGTGGCCGACCACCGCGCGCGCAAGCAGATCGTGCCGGGCCTGGGCCATCCGCTGCACAAGCCGATCGACCCGCGCACGCCGCGCCTGTTCCAGATCGCGGCGGAGAACGGGCTCTCCAGCCACTATGTCGCGCTGATGCAGGCGGTGCAGGAAGAAGCCGAGCGGGTGTCGGGCAAGTCGCTGCCGATCAACGCCACAGGTGCCATCGGCGCGATCGCGGCGGAGTTCGGTTTTCCCTGGAAGATCATTCGCGGCTTCGGCGTGATGGCGCGCGCCATCGGCCTCGTGGGCCATATCCTGGAAGAGATCGACGACCCGATGGCGGTGGAGATCTGGCAACGCGTGGAGAAGGAAGCCGGCGGCCCGCGCCAGGACTGAGCAAAGAACGATGAACAACGCCAACGACAAGAACTACCCCGACATCCGCGACGCCGTGCGCGACCTGTGCGCGCAGTTTCCCGATGCCTACTTCCGCAAGATCGACGAGGCGCGCGGCTACCCCGCCGAATTCGTCGATGCGCTCACCAAGGCCGGCTGGATGGCGGCGCTGATTCCGCAGGAGTACGGCGGCTCCGGCCTGGGCCTGACCGAGGCCTCGGTCATCATGGAAGAGATCAACCGCTGCGGCGGCAACTCCGGCGCCTGCCATGGCCAGATGTACAACATGGGCACACTGCTGCGCCACGGCAGCGAGGCGCAGAAGCGCAACTACCTGCCGAAGATCGCCAACGGCGAACTGCGCCTGCAGTCGATGGGC
>PJUC01000181.1_pt1 | contig 39043 bp, 24 predicted proteins | sample 1512161 | NCBI WGS metagenome assembly PJUC01 (sample SAMN08177676, study PRJNA422409) | Soil metagenome, whole genome shotgun sequencing project. | isolation source: Soil enriched on filter paper | place: USA: Madison | collected 2015-01-15
CATCGGGCGCATCCCGATGGGACGCGCGGGCGCCCCTGCCGACGTCGAGGGCATCATGGTGTTTCTCGCGTCGGATGACGCCGCCTTCGCGACCGGAGCGCTGTTCGCCGTCGACGGCGGCATGACGATCTGACGGCGCTCGGGCATCGCGAAGACGCACGCACCGCCGGGTTCGGGGTGCATGCTGCCCGGGTGGGGCGCAGCGCGTGCGCCCCAACGGTCATCGCACGCCCCGAGCCCCGGAGGGCTCGGGCACGGACAAGGAGGATGGAGCGCATGACCGATGCGTGGCACGCGGATGAGGCACGGAGGTGGCGCAGCGGACGCTGGTCGCTGGAGGTGCGCGGCGACGAGTTCGCCGATCTCGCCTGCGACGGCCGCGTCGTGCTGCGCTCGGTGCGCGCCGTCGTGCGCGACCGCAACTGGGACACCGCGTCGCTCGTCGTCGACCGCGTCGACGCGTCGGACCTCGCGCTGACCCTGCACGTGCACTCCACCGGGCTCGACAGCGACCTGCGCGGGATCGTCCGCGCCGAGGCGCGCGGCGGGCGGCTGCGCGTGCTGACCGACCTCGAGTCCCTGACCCCGTTCCTGACCAACCGCACCGGCCTCGTTGTGCTGCACCCGCCCGCGCTCGCCGGGGCGCCGCTGCGCGTGACGCACCCGGACGGCGGGGTCGAGGCATCCCGGTATCCGTCTCGGATCAGCGCCCACCAGCCCGCGTTCGACATCTCGGGCATCGCGTGGTCGCACGACGGCCTCGACATCGCCGTCCGCTTCGACGGCGACGTGTTCGAGATGGAGGACCAGCGCAACTGGACGGATGCCTCGTACAAGACGTACAGCCGGCCGCTCGCGCTGCCCTTCCCGTACCCGCTCGCCGCCGGTGAACGAGTGGTTCAGGCGATCGACGTCGAGGTGGCGGGCACGCCCGTGGCCGTGGTTCCCGACGGGGTGACCCGGATCCGGCTGGCCGAAGGTCCGGCGCTTCCGCAGATCGCCGTGTCTGCGGCGACCGCGCCCGACCCGGCACCGGAGGCGCCGGTCACTGCTGCGGCGGTAATGGTGGAGCTCGACCTCGCCACACGCAACTGGCGTGCCGCGCTCACCCGGGCGGCGGCATCCGGGAGTCCCCTCGACGTGCGGTTCGTGCTCGCGGACGACGACCCGGCGCTCATCCACGAGGGAGCACGGACGCTGCGCGGACTGCCGGTCGTGCGCGCGACGGCGTTCTGGCCCACCGGGCCGGCACGTCACGTGTCCGACATCGAGGCGATCGCCCTGCTGCGCGAGGCGCTCCACGACGCCGGTGTCGAGACGGACGTCGTCGGAGGCGCCCGGTCCCACTTCACCGAGCTCAACCGCGAGCACCACCGCCTCCCGCGAGGACTCGACGGCATCGTGTTCAGCAGCACGCCCCTTTTCCACAGTCTGAGCACCGCACAGCTCGTGGAGTCGCTGCCGATCCAGCGCCTTGTGGCCGCCCAAGCCGTCGAGATCGCCGGCGGGCTGCCGGTGCACATCGGCCCGATCTCGCTGCGCCCGCACTTCAACGACGTCGCCACGACCGCGCCGCCCGTCCCGACGCACGACGATCTGCGCGACGGGTACGGCTCGGCGCTCACACCCGCTGCCGACCCGCGTCAGGGCTCGCCCGAGCTCGCCGCCTGGACCGTCGCGAGCGCCGCGGCCCTCGCCGTGCCGGGCGTCGCGACCCTCGCATACTTCGAGGAATGGGGCGGGCGCGGCCTCCGCGCCGCCGACGGAACACCCCTCCCCGTGCTCGATGCCGTGGCGGCCCTCACCGCGATCGCCGGCGAGCCGGGCCTGCGCGGCGACTCCCCCGACGGACTCGTGTGGGCGATCGGCGCTCTGACCGCCGGCGACAGCACCGTGCTCGTCGCCAACCTCGACCGCGGCCCGCGCTCCGTCGAGGTCGAACTGCCCGACGGCGCCACGCGGTCGATCGAGGTCGATCCGGGCGCCTTCGTCCGGATCTGAGGGGCGTCGGCCGCGGCCCCGCCCGGCGTCGAGGTCGCGCCGGTCCAGGCGCTACCGTGGCTTCGTGCCACCTGGAGCAGAGCGGGACCGCGAGGGCGACGAGGCCCCGGCACCTGCCGCCGAGTTCGCCGAGCTCGGCGTGCTGCTCATCGACGCGGGGCTGTCGGTGACCGATGTGCGCACCTCGCTCGAGTCCGCCCACGCCGCGACCGGCATGGCCGAGGCGATGAGCTTCGCCGTGCTGCCGTCCGCGGTCTTCATCTCGCTCGACGACGAGGGCGGGCGCACCGTGATGGGCAACACCACGTCCGAGGCGCTGTCGATCCGGCAGGCGGCGCGCGCCATGCGCTTGCTGCACCGCGTCGTCGACGGCTCGGTGCCGCTGGCCGGGATCCACGGGCGCGCGCGCGGCATCCGGGCGTTCCTGCCGCGGCACCGCGTGATCGCGTGGATCGGCGGCACCGCACTCGTCGCGTTCGGGCTCGCCGTGCTGTTCCGCTGTCCGTGGTGGGCCGTCGTCACATCGGCCGTCGCCGGTGTCGTGGTCGGTGCGATCACTGCGGTGCTGCGACGCTCGGGCGCTGCGTCCTCGATCATGCCCTTCGTCGCGGCGTTCGCCTCGACGCTCCTGGTCGGCGGTGTCGCCGCCTGGCTGGGAACCGGCGCCGTGCCGCTGTTCGCGGTGTGCGCGCCGATCGCGATCCTCGTCCCCGGCGCGCTCATCACCAATGCGCTGCTCGAACTCAGCGCGACCGACATCGTCACCGGATCGGCCCGCCTCGCCTACGGGCTCATCGTGCTGGGCTTCATGACGGTCGGCATCCTCGCCGGCGGCGCGGTCACCGGTCTCACCGTCGACCCAGACTCGGCCGCGCTCGTCGGCCAGGCGGTCACTCTGCAATCGCCGCCCGGCGGCTGGACCGCGCTGCCCCCGCCGTGGGTGTCGTGGGTCGGCGTGGTCGTCCTCGCGGCGGGCGTCGGCCTGGCGTTCGGCGCGGGTCGGCGCCTCATCGTGCTCAGCATCCTCGTCATGGTGTGCACGTACGCCGCCCTCGCCGGGCTCACGCCGTTCGTCGGCAGCGTGCTCGCCACCGGCATCACGGCGGCCGCTCTGTTCGTCGCCGCGCGCATGCTCGAGCACCTCAGCTTCGGCGTGCCCGCCGCGACGACGTTCCAGCCCGCCTTCCTGCTCCTGGTGCCGGGCACCGTCGGTCTCGTCGCCCTCGCGACGCTCGACCGCGGGTCGCTGGAATCGGCGCTCCTCGTCTTCGCGAGCCTCTGCATCGGCACCAAGGCGGGCTCGGTGGTCGTCGACACGCCGTGGTCCCGGGTGCTCGCACGACGGCATCCGCGCGTCCCGAAACGGGGCGGCGCACCGCTCGACGGCGGAACCGCCGCCCGGTGACCCCCGAGGGGCTCAGGCCTCGCGCCACACGCGCACGTCCCACGCCCCGAGCACGATGTCGGCCCCGACGTCGTGGCGCGCGTCGTCGATGAGGGATGCCACGTCTCGGCCGACCTGCACCGTCCGGGCCTCGGGCGACCAGTTGTGGACGACCCAGACACGGCCCTGCGGCCCGCTCAGCGAGTGGGCGGTCACCGAACCCGGACGCGCGACGAGCGGTCCGCCGGCCGGACCTGCAACCGACGCGATGACCGAGGCGAGCGTCGTACGGTCGAGGATCGAGCCGATCACGGTGATCTCGCCGCCGCCGACCGCATGCTGTGTGACCGCGGCCCAGCGGCCGAACAGCTCATGCCGGTAGCCGAGCAGCGTCTCCGCGTCCGCGGCCTCGAGTCCGTCGATCCAGCCGTGGGCCGATCCGACGACCTCCCCCGACGGCGAGACGACCTCGACCGGCGCCGCGAGCGCCGCGAACTCGCGATAGCCGACGCCCGCCGCAGCGCCGACGATCGCCGGGGCGAGGGCCGCCCGCATCCGCCCCTCGTCGTCGCCGTAGCCGGTGCGCGGCCCCAGCACGAGCCGACCGCCCAGCCGCGCGTACTCGGCGAGCGTCTCGAGGGTGGGATCGGATGCCGCGACCAGCCCCGCCACGATCAGCACCGGGTACCGCCGCATGAGCTCGACCGCCTCGGGCAGCTGCCGCTCGTTCACGAACCCGACCTGCAGGCCCGCGTCGACGGCCGCGCGCCCGAATGCGCCGACGATGCGCGCGTACGAGCCGCGGTCGCCGTCCACGCCGCCGGGCGCGGCGAGGGGCGGCTCGAACGCCATCGCCCATTCGCTGTCGTGGGCGTACACGAGCCCCACCTCGGCGTCGGGCTCGGCATCCCGCAGCGCCTCGCCCACGGCCGCGAACTGACGGCCGATCGCGGCGATCTCGTCGTACACGCGCCCGGGTGCCAGGTCGTGGCCGAGGATGCCGCCCCAATGCACCTCATGACCGGAGTGGAGGGTGTGCCAGTGCCAGTACGACACGAGGCGCGCGCCGCGGGCGACGAGCAGCCAGGCCGCCTGCGCGAGCTGCCCGTCGTACGGCGGGCGGGTCAGCCACGCCGGCCCGATCGAGGCGGCGCCGGTCTCGGTGACGAGGAACGGCGCCTGCCGGGTCGCCCGCATGCGGTCGGCCATGAGCACGAACTGCGGCACGTCGTCGGCGTACCACTGGCCGCCGTCGCCGTCGCGCTCGAGATCCAGGGCGTCCTGCGCGAGGTAGTAGGCGTTGCCGCTCGCGATGTCGAGCTGTGCTCCCACCGCGACGTCGTCCATCGCCGGGCGCCCGTAGGCGATGCAGGTCGTGAGGAACGCGTCGTCGGCGACGAGCTCGTGCACGATCCCGGCCTGCCAGCCGATGAAGTCGGCGGTGAGCTCGGCCTGGAACCGCCGCCACGCGAGATCGTACGCGGGGGTCGTGTTGCCCGCCGGCGCCCACAGCTCGTCCCACTCCGCGATCCGGTGCGACCAGTACACGAGGCCCCATTCGCGGTTGAGCGTCTCGACGTCGCCGTAGCGGTCGGCCACCCAGTCGCGGAACCGCCGCATCACGTGGTCGGTGTGGATGAGGTGCAGCCCGGCCTCGTTGTCGAGCTGCACCCCGATGACGGCGGGATGCCGCCCGTGGCGCCCGATCACGGCGCGGATGACCCGCTCGGCGTATCGCCGGAACAGGTCCGACGTGTAGTCGACCTCCTGGCGGCCGCCCCATGGCACCGGCGAGCCGTCGCGGCGCACGACCGCGAGCTCGGGATGCCGTCGTGCCAGCCACGGCGGGACCGCATAGGTCGGAGTGCCCAGGATCACGCCGATGCCGCGCCGGTGCGCGGCGTCGAGGATCGGCGTCAGCCAGTCCAGGTCGAACTCACCGTCCCGCGGCTCCCACGTCGACCAGACCGACTCCCCGACGCGGATGACGGTGATGCCCGCCTCGGCCATGAGTCCGAGGTCGGTCTCGAGCCGGCCCGGATCGGGCAGGTATTCGTTGTAGTAGGCGGCACCCAGCCGCGGACCCCCGCGCCATTCGTGCAGCCGGTCGGCGGAGCCGGCCATCGCTCAGCCGCCGATCCGGGTGATGCGCAGCGCGACGGCCGCCCCCTCGGGCAGCATGACGGGAGCCGAGACGAGATCGTACGCGTCGTTGGGCTGCACGTCCGTCAAAGTGAAGCGACGGCCGACCGGTGTGATGGTCATGTTCCACGTGTCGATGACGTCGACCTCGAACACGTCGCCCTCCTCCACCCGCTCGCCCGGCACCCCGATCGGCAGGCGGAACGCCCACGACGCGGGCGCCGAACGCCCGAGATACTGCACGTACTGACGGCGAGGGATGCCGGCCACGTGCGCAGGATCGTCCCACTTGTCGATCGGGTCGAGGCCGACGACGTCGAGGCCTTCGAGCACCTCGCGCAGGAACCCGAGGCGTGCCGGCGAGTCGCCGCGCAGCGGCCCGCCCTCGACCATGTGCAGGCTCCCCGAGGGCGTCACGAAGCTCTCGCCGTGCGACGCGTAGCAGCCGGCCACGGTCGTCACCCAGAACTGGTGCACGAGCTGCTCGGCGTCGAGGTGCCCCCAGCGCTCGGGGATGTCGCCTTCGTACTTGATCTCGTCGAGCACGACCGGCTTGCCCCACACGTCGCGGTACAGGTTGGCGCGCCCGAAGTCGGTCGTGACCGAGCCGTTCTGGATCGACGCGTGCGTCACCCACGGCTGGTTGTTGTCGTACAGCTCGATCCAGTTGTGGATCGACCGCAGGTGGTCGTACGGGTCGATCTCGGCCAGCAGCGCCCCGGTGCGGTCCCACCGGTCGTCGGGTCGCTCCAGCTGGTCGAACTCGTTGCACAGCGACCACCACACGTGAGGGTGCGCGGCCAGGCGGGCGACGAGATAGCGGAGGTAGGTGGCATCCTCGTCCTCGGTCAGCTCGTTCAGGCCGAACTGCCCGCGGTCGTAGGCGTTGTAGATGAGGACGTCGGCCTGGATGCCGCGATCTCCGAGCAGCTGGACGGCACTGTCGAGGCGCTGGAAGAACTCGGGCACAGGCTTGCCGACGTCCCAGCGGCCGTCCGTCCGCTCGAACGGCATGAGCGTCGGCACGTGCTCGACGTACCCGCCTCCCTGCGGGAAGACCATGAACCGGAACTTGTTGAACCCGGCCTCGGCGATCGCATCGACGGTCTGCGTGAACAGGGGCTCGTCCTGGTGCAGCCAGTTGTACGCGGTCGCACCCACCGGCCGGAACGGCGTGCCGTCGGCGTGGGCGAAGTGGAACCGGTGCGCGACCCGCACGGGCCCGCGGTCGGCGCCGCGCTCGACGGCGAACGCACCAGTTCGTCCGGCAAGAGACGGGTCGGCGCTGTCGCTCTCCCACGTCCACTCCCCCTCCAGGTCGGGGGCGAACCGCGCGCGGTACGTCGTGCCGCCGTCCCAGAAGCCCGGCACGACGCGTTCGGTCCGGGATGCCGGGTGCCGCAGCCTCACCGTCAGCGGCGTGCGGTCGGCGGGGATGACGGCGGTGCCATCGAAGGCCAGCTCGATCGGGCGGTACAGCTCGGGGGAAGACACGGAGTTCTCCTTCGATGTCGTGTCGGTCGGTCGGTCGGGGTGATCAGATCCGGCGCGAGCTGTCGCGCACGATCAGCTCGGGCTCGAAGACGCGCCGGGCTGCGGCGAGCTCGCTCGCCGGGCGCGGCCAGTGCTCGATGGCCTCGAACAGCAGGTCGACGGCGGTCGCGCCGAAATCCTCGTGCCGGGCGCGCACGCTCGTCAGCGGGATGAGCGACGCCTCGGCGAACTCGTTGTCGTCGTAGCCGACGAGGGCGACCTCATGCGGCACGGCGACGCCCGCCGCGACGAGCGCCTGCAGCAGGCCGAGCGCGAGCACGTCGTTCGCGGCGAACACGCCGTCCGGCCGCTCAGCGGCCCGGCGGGCGGCGAGCGCAGCGCCGACGGCGCGACCCGCGGCGATGGAGCGCTCCGCGACCTCGATCACTTCGAGGGCGTGCGCGCCGGGGGCCGCTTCGAGCGCCGCCCGGGCGCCGGCGAGCCGGTCGGCCACCTGCTGCACCGGCAACGGGCCGCCGACGAACGCGAGGCGGCGGCATCCCTCGATCACCAGGTGCTCGACGGCCTGGCGCCCGCCCGAGACATCGTCGATCGAGACCGAGGGCTGAGCCGCGTCGCACGCGCGGCGCCCGACGAGCACCGAGGGCGTGCCGCGCTCGCGCATGGCGGCAAGGCGATCCTCGATGGGCGCGAACGACGACACCAGCAACCCGCGCACCTGGCGCTGCTCGAAGGCTTCGAGGTACGCGTCCTCGCGGTCCCGGTCGCCGTGCGAGTGGGCGAAGAACACGGTCATTCCGAGGCGTTCCGCGCGGTACTCGACCTCTTGCGCGATCTCGCTGAAGTGCGGGTTGCTGACGTCCGGCGACAGGTAGCCGATCAGGCTGCTGACGCCGAGCCGCAGCTGGCGTCCCGCGATGCTCGGCACGAAGCCGAGCTCTTCGATCGCCTCGGCGATGCGCGCCGCGCGCTCGGCGGACACCCGGTCGGGATGGTTGAGGTAGGCCGACACCGTGCCGATCGCGACACCGGCGCGCGCGGCGACCTGGCGGATGCCCGGCCGCTGGCCCGGAGCGCTCTGCCGCGACACGTCAGCGCCAGTCGTGCTCGGCGACGAAGCCGAGGCGCTCGCGGATGCGGCGGGTCGACATGAGCGACTCGAACTCGCCGAGGTCGTCCGACACCGGCGTTCCGGGGAACCAGCGCTCGGCCAGCTCGCGCGACGACGCGGCGCAGCCCGAGTCGGGCGCGGCGACGTTGTAGACCTCGAAGCCGGGGGCGGCGTGCGCGAGCGCGAGCGAGACGGCCAGCGCGCCGTCGCGCGCGTCGACCCACGACCCGAGCAGGTCGCGGCGGTAGCCGGGCTCGGCCGCCCGTGCGAACGTGCCGTACTCGTCGGCGCCCACCACGTTCGTGAAGCGCAGCGCCGTGATCGAGGTCTCGGGGGCCCAATGCACCAGCTGCCCGGCGATCGCCTCCTCCGCCACCTTGCCGAGGCCGTACGTGTTGTTCGCGCTCGTGTACGCCTCGTCGACCGGGAGAGCCGGCGGCGCCTCGTCGAACGGGAATCCCATCGCGGTGATGCTCGACGCGAGCACGACCGTGCGGATGCCGGCGCGGTGCGCGGCGAACAGCGCGTTGAACGACACCGTCATGTTGTTGTGGAACGTGGCGGCGTCGGGCACCAGCCCGTTCACGGGGATCGCCGCGAGGTGCACGAGCGCATCGAGGCCGTCGTGGCGGGCGGTGACCGACAGGAACGCGTCGAGCGTCTGCCCGAAGTCGGCGAGGTCGACCCGGGTGAACCCCGGTCCGGGGGCGCCGGCGAGGTCGAAGCCCATCACGTCATGGCCCTCGGAGCGCAGCCGCTCGACCGTCGCGCGGCCGAGCTTGCCGCCGCTCCCGGTGACGCCGATCCGCATGCCGTACCTCCCTGTGCGAGCTGACGCATCCGCAGACTTGAAACGTTTCGTTCTGGATGCCACACTCACTGTACACCGGAACGAAACGTTTCATTCCTCCCAGGAAGGACCTCGATGTTCGTCATCGTCGACGCACCCCGCATCGAACACCACCGCGAGCCTCTCGGCATCGGCGAGCGCACGCCCCGCCTGTCGTGGCGCATCGCCGACGCCCCCGCGGGCTGGCGGCAGACCGCCTACCGCGTCGAGCTCGAGCAGCACGGTGCGACCGCGACCCACGAGGTCGACAGCGCCGAACAGGTGCTCGTCGACTGGCCCGGCGAGCCCCTGCGCTCGCGCGAACGCATGGCCGTGCGCATCGCCGTCCGCGGGGCCGACGGCGCGTGGTCGGCGGCATCCCCCGCCACCACGCTCGAGGCCGGCCTCCTCGAGCCCTCGGACTGGATCGCGCGCCCGGTGGGCGCCTTCCGCAACGAGAACCCCCACTCCGACGAGCGGCGCCCTTCGCTCGTGCGTCGCGGCTTCGACGTGCGCGAAGGGCTCGTGCGCGCTCGTCTCTACGCGACCGCCCACGGCGTCTACGAGGCGGAGCTCAACGGCGAGCGCGTCGGCGATGACACCCTCTCCCCCGGCTGGACCGTCTACGGGCAGCGACTGCGGTATTACACCTACGACGTGACCGATCTCGTGCACCCCGGAGCGAACGCGCTGGGCGCGTGGCTCGGGGACGGCTGGTACCGGGGGCGTCTCGGCTGGCGCGGCGGGTTCAGGAACGTCTACGGGTACGACCAGTCCTTCCTCGGCCAGCTCGAGCTCACCTACGCCGACGGCACGCGCGACGTCGTCGCGACCGACCTGTCGTGGCGCTCGGCGCCGAGCCCCATCCTCCACACCGGCCTGTACGACGGCGAGGACTACGACGCCCGCGAGGAGCAGGCGGGATGGTCCACAGCGGCGTTCGACGACGCGGAGTGGGACGACGTGTCGGAGCGCCACCGCGACCCCGCGACCCTCGTCGCCCCGACCGCTCCACCGGTGCGCGCGACGCAGGAGGTGCAGCCGGTCGAGGTGCTCACCGGCCCGAGCGGCTCGCGCATCCTCGACTTCGGGCAGAATCTCGTCGGCCGTGTGCGGATCCGCGTCAGCGGACCGGCCGGTGCGACCGTCACCCTGCGCACCGCCGAGGTCATGCAGGAGGGCGAGATCTACACGCGCCCGCTACGCGCCGCACGCTCGACCGACAACTACACGCTCGCCGGCCGCGAGAGCGAGGAGTGGGAGCCGCGGTTCACCTTCCACGGCTTCCGCTACGTCGAGGTGACGGGCTGGCCGCGCGACCTCGATGCCGACGTCGCCGCGGGCGCACTCGTGGCGCGGGTCTACCACACCGACCTCGAGCGCACCGGATGGTTCGAGTCGTCCGACCCCGCTCTCAACCGCCTGCACGAGAACGTGGTGTGGGGCATGCGCGGCAACTTCGTCGACATCCCCACCGACTGCCCGCAGCGCGACGAGCGCATCGGCTGGACCGGCGACATCCAGGTGTTCGGGCCGACCGCCTCGACGCTGTTCGACGTGTCGGGCATGCTGTCGGGCTGGCTGCGCGACGTCGCGCTCGAGCAGCTCCCCGACGGCACGGTGCCCTGGTACGTGCCGGTGATCCCCGCGGTCGACAAGTGGACCCCGTTGCGCCCGGGCGCCGCGTGGGGCGACGTCGCGACACTGCTGCCGTGGACGCTGTACGAGCACTTCGGCGACACCGGCGTGCTGAGCGCGCAGTTCGACAGCGCGCGACGCTGGGTCGACCTGCTCGAGCGCCGCTCAGGGCCGTCGCGCCTGTGGAACACGGGGTTCCAGCTCGGCGACTGGCTCGACCCCGCCGCGCCGCCGAACGACCCCGCGGACGCCCTGACCGACCGCTACCTCGTCGCCACCGCGTACTTCGCGAAGTCGGCGCGGACGGTCGCACGCATGGCCGAGGTGCTCGGCCTCGCCGACGAGCAGGAGCACTACGACCGCCTCGCCGACGAGGTGGCCGACGCCTTCGTCGCCGAATACGTGAACCCCGACGGCACGATGACCAGCGACGCGCAGACCGCCTACGCGCTGGGGCTGCAGTTCGACCTCATCACCGACCCCGCGATGAGGGATGCCGCAGCCGCCCGCCTCTCGCAGCTCGTGCACGATGCGGGCAACCGCATCGCAACGGGCTTCGTCGGCACGCCGCTGGTCTCGGACGCGCTGAGCTCGGGCGGGCACGTCGACACCGCTTACGACCTGATCCTGGAGCGCGAGTGCCCCTCGTGGCTGTACCAGGTGGAGCAGGGCGCGACGACCGTCTGGGAGCGCTGGGACTCCCTCCTCCCTGACGGCACCGTCAACCCGGGCCAGATGACGTCGTTCAATCACTACGCGCTCGGCGCTGTAGCCGACTGGATGCACCGGGTCATCGCTGGGCTCGCACCCGCGGCGCCCGGCTACCGTCGCATCCGGTTCGCACCGCGGCCCGGCGGCGGCCTGACGTCCGCGTCGGCCCGGCAGCTCACCGCGTACGGCGAGGCGGCGATCTCGTGGCGCATCGACGGCGGACGACTGCACGTCGAGGCGACCGTCCCCGTCGGCGCCGAGGCCGTGCTCGACCTGCCGGGCGCCGACGAAGAGACCTTGGGCGCCGGCATCCACTCGCGCGAGATCGCGATCGGCTGAGCCGCGGGATTTCGGATGCCGCACCGGGCGGTATCCGAAATCCCCGGTCGGTCTGCGAATCCCCGTTCCGCGGGCACTGGCGCCGCGCGCGGAGAGTGAATATCCTTTCGTTAGCGAATCCGAATACACACTGGATCGCCGCGATCGGAGACACCGTGCCACTCACTCCATACACCCGCCCCGCCGACGGGCAGGTGCGCCTGCTGACCAAGGTCGCCCGCATGTACCACGAGCGGGGCGTCCGGCAGGCCGACATCGCAGCCGCGCTCAATATCTCACAGGCGAAGGTCTCTCGTCTGCTCAAGCGTGCCGAGACCGTCGGAATCGTCCGCACCATCGTCACCGTCGCCCCGGGCGTCTACGCCGAGCTCGAGGAGCAGCTCGAAGACAAGTACGGCCTCGCCGAGGCGGTCGTCGTCGACGTCGACCCCGAGGCCGACGAGCGCGAACTGCTCGCCTCGCTCGGCGCCGGCGCGGCCGCCTACCTCGAAGCCACTCTGTCGGGCGGCGACCGCATCGGCGTCTCGTCGTGGAGCCAGACGATCCTCGCGATGGTCGACCGCATGCGCCCGTTCACCGTGCGCGGCGCGACCGAGGTCGTGCAGCTGCTCGGCGGCATCGGGGCCCCTGAGGCGCAGAGCCACTCCAACCGCATCCTCGGCGAGCTCGCCCGCACCCTCGGCGCCGACCCCGTCTACGTGCAAGCGCCCGGCATCGTCGCCGATCCCGGCATCCGTGACAGCCTGCTGTCGGACCCCTCGATGCAGGAGGTCACGCGGCACTGGAACGAGCTCACCATGGCGATCATGGGCATCGGCAGCATCGAGCCCTCGGACGTGCTCGCCACCAGCGGCAACGCGTTCGACGACGACGAGCGCCGGTCGCTGCTCGACCAGGGCGCCGTGGGCGACATCTGCCACCGCATCTTCCGTGCCGACGGCTCGCTCGTCCACGGCGCGCTCGACGACCGCATCATCGCGATCACGGTCGAGAACCTGCTGCGCATCCCCCGCCGCGTCGGCATCGCCGGGGGCGACCGCAAGCTCGAGGCCATCCACGGCGCCTTGGCCGGCGATTGGGTGACGACGCTCGTCACCGACCTGCGTTCGGCCGAGGCCCTCGCCGAGCGCTGAGCCCGAGGCACCGACCGATCTCGTGCACCACGCTTCGCCTCGCTGGCGCTCGCTCAGCGACCGCACCCGAAGCCCACGCAACCCGCCGGTCGCTGAGGGAGGGAGGAATGACCGAGACGAAGCGTGACGCGCGGGCAACCCCGCGCGCGCTCAGCGAGAGGAGACGAGCGACGCTGCCAGCCGCTCGACGCCGAGGCGGGGGCTCGTGAGCACCGGCACGTCGACCGACACCGCCTCGGCTGCGGAGGCCATGGATGCCTGGGCCAGGACGATGACGTCGGCCTCGGCCGCACCGCGCTCGATCGCGGCCGCGACGACGCGGTCATGCGTGGCACGATCGCCTCCGGCCACGGCGGCGAACGCGCCCTCGATGACCTCGCTCGTCACCTCCGGCTCGACGCCGGCGAGCGCCGCGCGTTCCTGCAGCAGAGCGAGGGTGGGGCGGCACGTGGTCGGCAGCGTCGCGAGCACCCGGATGCGGCGGCCGGCCCGGACGGCGGCATCCGCCATCGCCTCGTCCACGCGCAGCACGGGAATCCCGGCGGCCGCTGCGGCCGGGGCCGCGAGCTCAGAGATGGACGAGCAGGTGAACAGGACGGCATCCGCTCCCCCTGCGGCAGCCGCGCGCACGAGGTCGTCGATGCGCTCCGGAACGGATGCCGCGCGCTCCGCGTCACCGAGGTCGGCGACGATCCGGTCGTCGAGGTAGTTCACCACCGTCGCACCCGGGATCAGCTCCGTCGCCAGCATCCCGAAGGGCGCGATATTGACGGCGCCGGTGTGCAGGAAGGCGATGCGGGGGGCGGCCTGTGTCATGCGAACAGCCTTTCAGCTTCTCAGCCCTTGAGGGCGCCGCCAGCCATGCCGGCCATGATCTTCTTGTTGAGCGTCAGGAAGACGATCAGCAGCACGATGATGTTGATGCTGACGGCCGCGAACAGCGGGCCGTACTGCGTCGAGCCGTACTCGTCGCTGAGGCTCAGCAGCCCGACCTGGATCGTCGCGAGCTCGGGGCGCGTCGTGAACGTCAGCGCGATGAGCAGGTCGTTCCACACACTGAAGAACTGCACGAGGCCGACGGTGAGGATCGCGTTCTTCATCATCGGGACCCCGATCACGAAGAACGAGCGCAGCGGGCCCGAGCCGTCGACCGTCGCCGCCTCGAAGATCTCGCGCGGCACCGAACGGAAGTACGTCGCCATGAGGAACGTCGTCAGCGGCAGACCCATCACCGTGTACGTGATGATCAGCGGCAGCAGCGTGTCGGTGATCCCCATGCGGAAGTACACGATGAACAGCGGCACGAGGATCATCTGCCCCGGCACCATGATGCCCGCGAGCACGTACAGCAGGACCGCGTTGCGGCCCTTCCAGATCATGACCTCGAGCGCGTAGCCGGCCGCGACACCGATGAACACGATCAGCAGCACCGACGGGATCGTCACGATGATGCTGTTGAGGTAGTTCTGCGCCACGTTGCCGTTCGTGAGCGCGGCGACGTAGTTGTCGAAGTTCCACGTCTCGGGCAGCGACAGCGCCGGGTTCGAGAGGAACTCCGACTGCGTCTTGAACGAGCCGAGCACCATCCACACCTGCGGGTACAGCACCACGACCATCAGCAGCGCCACCACGATCCACACCGGGATGCGGCGCACCAGGCGCAGCACGGTGCGCTTCGTCTGGCTGGTGGTGGGCTTGCGCCGGGTCGGGACCGCGACCGTGGCCGGGGCATCCAGTGTCGTCGTCATGTCAGACCTCCGCCTTGCGTCGCGACGACCGGAAGATCGCGAGCGTGAACACCAGGCACAGCAGCGTCAGCACCAGGGCGATCGTCGAGCCGTAGCCGTACTCCGCGTACTCGAACGCGGTGCGGTACATGTACAGGGTGAGCGGGGCGGTCGACGTGCCGGGACCGCCGCCGTTGAGAGCCAGCAGGCTGTCGAAGACCTTGAGCGTCGAGTTGAGGCTGAAGATGATCGACGACACCAGGATCGGCAGCGACAGCGGCACGATGATGTGCCGCACGAGCTTGAGCCCGTTGGCGCCGTCGAGCCGCGCCGATTCGATGACCTCTTCGGGGATGTCGAGCAGACCCGCATACAGCAGCACGGCGTAGAAGCCCATCGAGCCCCACAGCGTCATCACGATCGCCGTGGTCATGGTGCCGGCCGTCGAGGCGAGCACCTCGACGCTCTCCCCGCCGAAGAAGTTGATGATGTCGTTGACCGGTCCCTGGTTCTGACCGACCGCGACGAAGCTCTTGAAAAGCAGGGCGACCGCCACCGTCGGCAGGATCGCGGGGAAGAAGACGATCGTCCGCACGAAGGACGAGCCCTTGCGCAGCACGAACACGTACAGCAGGGCGAGGCCGTAGCCGAGGGCGACCTGTCCGACGGTGGCCACGATCGCGAAGAAGATGCTCACCCACATCGACTGCAGGGCGGCGCCGTCGGTGAAGAAGGTCGCGAAGTTCTGGAAGCCGACCCATTCGAACCCGCGGAGGGTGTTGCCCTCGAAGAACGACAGGCCGAACGACCATGCCACGGGCACGATCTTGAGCAGGGTGTAGAGCAGGAGCGCAGGCGCCAGCAGGATGAAGATCGTCTTGCGATCTCCGAAGATGGAGTTCATCGGGCGGATGCCTCTCCCGGGGATTTCTGGAGTGTGCCGGCCTCCTCCGAGCCTAGGCCGAAGCCCGGCGCGGAGAAGACCGGCACCATCGTCACTTGTTGGCGTCGAGGCTGGCCTGGAGGTCCTTCATGTAGTCCTCTGGGCTCATCTGACCGGTCGTCAGCAGCGTGACGTTCGTCGAGGCGAGCGAGTTGCTCTTGGGGTCGAACAGCGCCTCGAACCACAGCACCGTCTCATCGATGCCCTCGATGCGCTGCTGGATGTCGGCGGTGTTCTCCGAGATGCCGGTGACCTCGCCGTTGACCTTGAAGCCCGAGATGACGCCCGCGTCCTGCAGCGCCTGCTGGCCGTAGTTCTCGGCGATGCAGCTGATCCAGTCCTGCACCTTGGGGCCGAACTGCTGGGCGTTGACGATCATCGGCGCGCCGGCGTTGGCCGGGTACTGGTCGATGCTGCCCTTGCCGCCGTCGACGGCGGGGAACGGCATGAAGCCGACGTTCTCGCCGCCGATCTGGTTGCGGTCGGGGTCGTTGATCGCGCTCAGCAGCCACGTGCCGTCGTACGTCATCGCGGCCTGCCCGGTGAGGAACATGTTCGACGAGGTGTCGCCGTCGCGGGTCGAGAAGCCCTCGCCGAAGTACCCCGCCTCGGCGAAGTCCTGCAGCGCCTGGGCGCCGGCCACATACTCGGGGTCGGTGAGCTTCGCGTCGCCCTTCTGGATGGCGACCATCGCGTCGGGACCGACGTTGCGGTAGATGTACAGGCCGAGGATGCGGGTGAGCGGCCAGCCGTTCGCGCCGGCCTCCGTCATCGGGACGACGCCGGCCTTCTGCAGCTTCGCCGCGTCGTCGACGAGGTCGTCCCAGGTCTGGGGCTCTTCGATGCCGTTGTCGGCGAAGATCTGCTTGTTGTAGAAGATGCCCTCGATGTTGTACTGGTACGGCATCGAGAACATGCCGCCGTAGACCTGCTCGACGGTGGAGGCGGCCGCCGGCAGCACGTTGTCCCACGTGCCGCTGTCTTCGAGCGCCGCCTTGAGGTCGCCCACGAGACCAGCCTTGCCGAGGTCGCCGTCGGGGCGGATCAGCGCGGTGCCGGCGATGGTGTGCGTCGCGAGGGCGCCCTGGCTGGCCAGCAGCGTCACCTTCTGGACGACGTCGGCCTGTGCGACCTTCTGGTGCTCGATCGGCAGCGCCTTGTTCTCGGCCTTGCATGCGCCCGCGGCGAGCGCGTCGAGCGCGTCCGACAGGACCGGGTTCTCGTTCGCGGTCATGACCGTGAACTTGCTGGGGTCCGTGCCGCCCGCGCCGCCGGCGTCGGTCGATCCGGGGGCGGCGGTGCCGCCGGCGCAGGCGGCGAGCGGCACGACCGCGGCGAGCGCGATCCCGAGCGTCGCGATGCGGCGTCGGTTGCTGCGTGTGTTCATAGCGTCCTCCTTGACGACGACCATGCGGGTGAAAGGTACGACCACGACAGTAGGCAGGATTTCAACGTGTGTCAACAGTCAGTACTGAAATTCTATTCACTTTGAGACGATTCAGAGGTTAGACTGCATTTCCATGCAGCATTGCTAGATCTTGCAATGCCTGTGCAGTGTGACCCGCATCGGCCCGTTTCTTGCCGCGACGCCGCGACGAGCACGAGACTGAACGCCACTCGGAAGGAACCGACATGACCGCCACGACCGCGACCCGGGCGCACGCCCGGTTGCGACCCCTCGGCGCCGCGAACGCGCGCTGGGCCAGCGGGTTCTGGGGAGATGTCCACGATCGCACGCGCGATGTCACGATCCCGCAGATCTGGTCGTCGCTCAGCGACCCCGCCATCAGCCCGGGCCTGGCCAACTTCCGCATCGCCGCCGGCCTCGACGCCGGCGAGCACACCGGCCCGCCCTTCATGGACGGCGACTTCTACAAGTGGCTCGAGGCCGCGATCGCCCGGCTCGAGACCGATCCCGATCCCGAGCTGGCCGACCGCCTCGAGCAGATCGCACAGCTGATCGCGTCGGTGCAGCGCCCGGACGGGTACCTCCACACCCCCACCATCATCTCGACCCGCAACCACGAGGACGCGATCGCCCTCGCCGACCGGTTCAACTTCGAGACGTACAACCTCGGCCACCTCATCACCGCGGGCGTGCGCCACTACGAGGTGACCGGGTCGACGACGCTCCTGGATGCCGCACGCAAGGCCGCCTCGTTCCTCGAGGACCTCGCGACGAACAAGCCGCTGGAGCTCGCCCGCAGCGCGATCTGCCCGTCCCACTACATGGCCGTCATCGACCTGTACCGCGCGACCGGCGACGAGCAGTACCTGCGGCTGTCCGAGGCGTTCATCCGGGTGCGCGACGACTTCGAGGGCGGCGACGACAACCAGGACCGCGTGCCCGTGCGCGAGCAGAAGGTCGTGGCCGGCCACGCCGTGCGCGCCAACTACCTCTACGCCGGCCTCGCCGACCTCGTCGCCGAGACCGGCGACCGCGAGCTCGAAGCGGTGCTCGAGCGGCTGTGGCGCGACGTCGTCGACACCAAGCTCTACATCACGGGCGGCGCCGGCGCGCTGTACGACGGCGCCTCGCCCGACGGCTCGCCCTGGCAGGGCGACATCAGCCGCGTGCACCAGGCGTACGGCCGCGCGTTCCAGCTTCCTCACACGACGGCCCACAACGAGTCGTGCGCGAACATCGGCCTCATCCTGTGGGGCGAGCGGATGCTGGCGCTCACGGGCGACGCGTCCTACGCCGACGTGATCGAGCAGGTGGCGTTCAACAGCCTGCTCTCCAGCATCAGCCTGGCGGGCTCCGAGTACTTCTACACGAACCCGCTGCGTCAGGTTCGGGACCTCCCCTACCCGCTGCGCCGTCCCGGCGACACCGCGCTGCACCCGGTGCCGTCGCCGCCACCGTCGGACGAGCGCCTGCGCGAGCCCTACCTCAGCTGCTTCTGCTGCCCGCCCAACATCGCGCGCACGCTCGCGCGGTTCCACGAGCGTGCGGCGTCGCTCGGCGCCGACGGCCTGTACGTGCACCTGTACGGCGGCAGCGCGCTCGACGTGACGGCCGACGACGGCGCGCGCCTGGCCTTCCGCGAGGACGGCGGCTACCCGTGGGGCGAAACCGTGGTCTTCACGGTCACCGCTGCGGTGGGGGATGCCGGCGGCCGCGGCCTCCCGCTGCACCTGCGCATCCCCGGCTGGGTCTCGGGTGCGACGCTCACCGTGAACGGCAAGGACGTGCCGGTGACCGCACCGGGAACATACACACGGGTCGACCGCGACTGGCAGGAGGGCGATGTGATCGCGCTGACCCTGCCGATGCCGGTGCGCGTCCTGCGTGCGCACCGCCTGGCCGAGGAGGCGACGAACCAGGTCGCGGTCCGCCGCGGCCCGGTCGTGTACTGCGTCGAGACCGCCGACCTGCCCGAGGGTGTCGTGCTGGAGCAGGTCGCACTGCGTCGCGGCGCGGCCTTCACACCGGTCGAGGCCGACGTCGCCGGGCAGCGCGTGGTGGCGCTCGACGCCGAGGCCGTCGTCCTGCCGCCCTCGGACGAGGATGCGCTGTACGACGATCTCGCCGACCTGCCGCTCACGACGTCGCCGGTGCGCCTGGTCCCCTACTTCGCGTGGGGCAACCGCGGCGCCGGCGAGATGTCGGTCTGGCTCCCGCTGGTCTGGTGACGCGCATGGAACACGTCATCGCGACCTACATCATCGAGACCTCGCTGCCGCTGCAGCGTGCCGCGGAGGTGCTCGCCGGCGAGCAGTCGACCGGCACGTTCGTGCGCGTCGAGCGCGAGTCCGACGACCTGCGCGCCCGGTTCGCGGCACAGGTCGAGTCCATCGACGAGCTGCCGCTCACCGGCGCATCGCCCCTGCCCGGCTCCGTGGGCGATCCCGCGCTGCGTCGCCGCGCGCGGCTGCGGCTGCGCTTCCCGCTCGACAACTTCGGCCCCTCTCTGCCCAATCTGCTGGCGGCAGTGGCGGGCAACCTGTTCGAGATCAAGGAGCTGTCGGCGATCCGCCTGGTCGACCTCGAGCTGCCGCCGGCGTTCGCCGAGCGGTACCCGGGTCCGGCGTTCGGCGTCGCGGGAACGCGGCGGCTGATGGGCCGCCCCGATGGCGCGATGATCGGCACGATCGTCAAGCCCAGCATCGGCCTGTCTCCCGCCGACCTCGCCGAGGTGGTGGGGCAGCTCGCGGAGGCGGGCATCGACTTCATCAAGGACGACGAGCTGCAGGGCAACGGCCCGACGGCGCCTCTCGCGGCACGTGTCGCTGCGGTCATGCCGGTGCTCGAGCGCTACGCCGACCGCACCGGCCGCAAGCCGATGTACGCGTTCAACATCACCGACGACATCGGGCGGCTCGAGGCCAACCATGACCTCGTGGTGGCCGGCGGCGGCACCTGCGTGATGGCGTGCATCAACCTCGTCGGCCTGCCGGGGCTGGAGTTCCTCCGCCGTCACAGCAGCGTGCCGATCCACGGCCACCGCGCCATGTTCGGCTCGTTCGGACGCTCCGAGCAGGTCGGGATAGGGTTCCGTGCGTGGCAGAAGCTCGCGCGCCTCGCCGGCGCCGACCACCTGCACACGAACGGCATCAGCAACAAGTTCTACGAGACGGACGACCAGGTGCTCGACTCCATCGCCGCGGTGCGCGAGCCGCTGCTGGGGCTGACCCCCACGGTGCCGGTGCTGTCATCGGGCCAGTGGGGCGGGCTCGCGCACGCCACGTACTCCGCGGTGGGCACGACCGACCTCCTGGTGCTCGCCGGCGGCGGCATCCACGGTCACCCCGACGGTGCGGCCGCAGGCGTCGCGAGCATGCGCGACGCCTGGGCGTCGGCCGCTCGCGGCGAGAGCGCCGACGACGCGTACTCGACCTCGCCGGCGCTGCGCCGCGCGGCCGAGCTGTTCGGGCCGGTCCGTGCGTAGCGAAGGCGCCGTCGTCTTCTACGGCGACGACTTCACGGGCAGCGTCGACGCCCTGCTGCAGTTCGCGCGGCGCGGCTGGTCGGGCCGGCTCTTCACGCGGCTCCCGGATGCCGCCGGCCTGGCCCGCGCGGCCGCCGAGGTCGACGTGGTCGGGGTGGCGGGCATCTCCCGGTCGCTGGCTCCCGACGACATGGACGCCGAGCTGCGACCGGTGTTCGCCGCCTTCGCCGCGCTCGACCCGGCCCTGGTGCAGTACAAGGCGTGCTCGACCGCGGACTCCGCGCCGCACGTCGGGAGCCTCGGCCGCGTCGTCGAGCTCGCCCGCGAGGCGTTCGGCGAGCGCCCCGTGCCGATGCTCTTCGCCCAGCCCGACTTCGGTCGCTACACCGTGCTCGGCCAGCACTTCGCGGCCGAGCAGGGCGTCGTGTACCGCCTCGACCGCCAGCCCACGATGTCGCGGCATCCGTCGACGCCGATGACCGAGGCGCAGCTGGCCGTGCACATCGGCCGCCAGACGGCGCTGCCGGTCGGCTCGCTCTCGCTGCTGTCGTACGACGGTCTGGCGGAGCGGCTGCGTGCCTCCGCCGATGCCGCCGTCGTGCTCGACGCGCTCACCGACGAGCATCTCGTCGAGGTGGGCACGGCACTCGGCGCGCTTCCGGCGCCGGTGTTCGCGATCGGCTCCGGCGGGCTGTCGCACGGCGTCGCGGCGGCATCCCCCGGTGAAGGCACGGCGATCCCCGCCACGTCGTCCGCGACGGGTCCGGTGCTCGTCGTGTCGGGCAGCCGGTCCGCGAAGACGCGGCGACAGGCAGATGCCGCGGCCGCCGCGGGCTGGTTGGTCGGGGCCCTACCACTCGAGGCCGGATCCTTCGCGTCCACGACGTCCGAGGTCCTCGCCGCGCTGCGCGCGGGGCGGAGCGTGGCACTCACGTCCGACGACGCCGACGTCGACGCCGCAGGCGGGCGGCCCCTGCTGCCGGCGATCGCGGAGGCCGCGGCATCCCTCGTCTCGGCGGCCGCACGCGAGGGCGCGTCGCGGCGGATCATCGTGTGCGGCGGCGACACGTCGAGCCGGGTCACACGGCTGCTCGGCGTCGACGCGCTCTCGATCGCGGCCAACCCGTGGGGCAACGTCGTGCTGCTGCGCGCCCACTCGGACGACGCCGCGATCGACGGGCTGGAGCTGCTGCTCAAGGGCGGCCAGGTCGGCGCGGACGCACTGTTCACCGACGTCGACGCCCTCTCGGCCGCCCGGTAGGGTCTCGTGGGGTGAGCCGCTTCTCCGTCGTCCCCTCGTCCTACGTGTACCTCCGCCGCGGCTCGTCCGTGCTGCTGCAGCTGCGGCAGAACACCGGGTACATGGATGGATGCTGGGCCGCGGGTGCCGCCGGCCACATCGAGCGGGGCGAGACGGCTTCGGGGGCCGCGGTGCGTGAGGCCCGCGAAGAGCTGGGGCTGACGCTCGACCCTGCCGCGCTGTCGGCTTTCGCCGTGATGCAGCGCACCGACGGCACGGACGATCCCCGGGAGCAGCGCGTCGACTGGTTCTTCGCCTGTGACGCGTGGGACGGCGAGCCCCGGATCCTGGAGCCGCGCAAGTGCGCCGAGCTCGCGTGGTTCGATCTGGATGCCCTGCCCGAGCGCATGCCGGAGTACGAGCGCACCGCGCTCGCGGCGCTCCGCGCTGGTGGCTCGGCGACCCTGCTCGACGTGGGCTTCTGACGGCACCGACCGGATCGGACTCGGAAAGTCGGGCGCGGCGACGCCCGGGCGACGAACGTGGAGGGCGAAGGGACAAGCCATGATCGCAACGCTCAACCGACTCGTCGACCACGTCGAAGAGCATCTGACCGACGATCTCGACATCGCGGGGTTCGCCCGCCGGCAGGGCACCACGGAGTACCACCTGCGCCGGATGTTCTCGGCACTGGCGGGATTCCCGCTGTCGGAGTACATCCGGCGGCGGCGCATGACCGTGGCGGCCGCCGACGTGCTCGGTGACGACGATCTGCTGGGCATCGGGGTGCGTCACGGCTACGGCTCGACCGAGGCGTTCGCCCGCGCGTTCCGTGCCGTGCACGGTGTCGCGCCCGGCGACCTCCGCCGCGGTCACGGCTCCCTTCGGACCCAACCGAAACTCAGGTTCCGCCTGACCGTCGAAGGAAGCACCACCATGGACACCCGCATCGCCGACCGCCCCGCGTTCCGCCTCATCGGCCACGCCGCGCGCGTGCCGCTCATCCACGAGGGCGTCAACCCTCACATCCAGGCGCACATCGCCGCGCTGCCGGTCGAGGAGCACGCCCGGCTCAAGGAGCTGAGCTCCGCCGAGCCCGCAGGCCTGCTGCAGGTGTCGGCCGACGTCGATCCCGACTACGCCGAGGGCACCCCGCTCACGTACCTGCACGGCGTGGCGGTGGGCGCGGACGCGTCCGTGCCCGACGACCTCGACGCGATCCACGTGCCCGCCGGCACCTGGGCGGTGTTCCGCTCCACCGGGGACTACCCCGCAGCCCTGCAGCAGACGTGGGCGGCCACGGCCGCCGACTGGTTCCCGTCGAACCCGTGGCGGCTGCGCCCCGGCCCGTCGATCGTCGCCGTCCTGGATCGCTCGCCGGACTTCGCCACCGCGACCTGCGAGCTCTGGCTCCCCGTCGAGCGCGCCTGACCCCCGCCTGCAGGCGGTCTGTCAGTCCGCCTGCAGGCGCACGCTCCAGGCCGTGGGCACGCGAGGGATGCGGTACTGCTCGGGCAGCGCAGGGCCGACCGAGGCCGAGCCGATGCCCTGCTGGGCGTGATCGAGGTTGAGCCACACCCGGCCCGAGTCGGCGAGCTCGTGGGGCTTCGCGGCGCGGGCGAGGTCGTGCGACGTCCAGCGGCGCGCGGTGAAATCGAACTCGGGCCGGCCGTCGACCCGCAGCGACGGCATCCCGGATCCGCCGATCTCGAGCCACCGGGTCTGCACGTGGTTGCCGTTCTCCTGCGGCACCGGGTAGCGAACCTGAAGGTCGTCGACGGATGCCGCGAACCGCCCCACCCGTGACCCCTCGCAGGAGTCGACGTAGGTCTCGCCCGGGCCGCGGCCGAACCACGTCACACGGTGGGCCGCTGCGGGCAGCGCGAACAGCAGGCCCAGGCGCGGCACGAGGATGTCGCGGCCGAGGTACGGGGTGTCGGTCCACGGACCGACGAAGTCGGCCTCGGCGTCGAGCACCAGACCGTCGCCGTCTGCCGACCACGACATGGTCCACGCGACGCCGTGCGGATGCGTACGCGGGGAGGTCCGTCCGCGCACCGTCAGGCGACCCGCTCGCGCTGAGACCTCGTCGATGCGATGCAGCAGGCGGTCGAGCATCGTCTTGTGCCACACCGAGGCGAGATCGTTCAGCGAGCCCTGCCCGTGGTCGTTCTCGGTGGGCGCCCGGTACAGGTCGAGCGTCGGTCCCTCGATGTGGAGGTCGCCGAGGCGCACGAGGCGCCCGGTCGCCGCGTCGAACGTGCCGGCGCCGACCTCCACCACCTCGGGCGCCGCAGCCGTCGAGAATGCGAACCTCGGCACCGGCACCGCCGCGGCCGGTGCCGGTGCAGCGACGGCTCGCGCCGCGCGGACCACCCGCTGCCCCCACGCGACGACGTGCCCGGCCGGCGCCCACGATGCGTCGGCGGCGAGCGCGGCCTCGACCGTCAGCACGACATCGTGAGGACTGGATGCCGCACCGCCGGCCGTCGCGAGCACCCGGGCCGCGGCATCCGGGATCGCGATCTCGACGACCGAGCCCGCGGCCGTCGCGGGGACCTCGAGCACTCCACCCGTGACGGGGAGGCCGTCGGCCTCTACGCTCCAGCGGAAGGCCAGGTCGGACGTGTCGATCGTGTGCCGGTCGTTCTCGACGCGCACGGACGCATCGCCCACCGTGATCAGCACCGGCTCGTGCGCCTTGGCGAGCTCGACGAGGCCGGGCGTGGGCGTGCGGTCGCTGAACACCAGGCCGTGCAGGCTGAAGCGGCCGCCGCGCGGCTCGTACGCCACGTCGTCGCCGTGCATCACGTACGGCACGCCGTCGGCGGTCTCGGTGTGGAAGCCGTGGTCTATCCACTCCCACACGAACGCGCCGCACAGGCGGTCGTGAGCGCGGATGATGCGCCAGTAGTCCTGGAGCGAGCCGGGACCGTTGCCCATCGCATGCGCGTACTCGACGAGCAGGAAGGGCAGTCCGCGGCGGCGCTCGTCGTCGGCGTCCGAGATGCCGTCGGGAGCGTCGCCGTCGGCATCGAACACCATGCCGTGCATGCTGAGGCGGCCGCCGCGCGGCTCCTCCCGCCTGCCGATCCGCTCCAGCAGCTCCAGCGACGGGTACATCAGCGAGTAGAAGTCGGAGTCGCGGTAGCGAGGGTCGCGCTCGTACAGCACCGCGCGCGACGGATCGCGCGCGTCGAGCCACGCGCGCATCTCGCCGAACCCGTCGCCGGTCATGCTCTCGTTCGCGAGCGACCACACCACGATGCTCGCGTGGTTCTTGAGCGGTTCGACGGTGCGGCGCAGGCGGTCCATGATCGCGTCGCGCCACTCGGGCATCGCGGGCGGGTTGTGCTGCCACCCCTCGTAGATGAACCCGTGGGTCTCTAGGTCGGCCTCGGCGACGACCCACAGCCCGTACTCGTCGCACAGTCGCAGGAACTCGGGATGCGGCGGGTAGTGGCTGGTGCGCACGGCGTCGATGTTGGCGCGCTTCATCATCACGATGTCGCGGATCATCGTCTCGCGATCGAGCGTGCGCCCGGTGTCCGGGTGATGCTCGTGCCGGTTGACGCCGCGGAAGGTCACCGGCCGCCCGTTCACCGTGAACACCCCGTCGACGACCTCGACGTGGCGGAAGCCGATCGCGAGCGACACGGTCTCGGTCGCGGTACGGACCGTGCCCCGGTACAGCCGCGGGCTCTCGGCGCTCCACGGCTCGACCGGCACGGTGACGCTCTCGCCGGCGCTGACGCGGATGCCGAGCTCGGGCACCTCGACGAGTGCCGCCCTCGCGGCGGAGGCCGCGGCATCCACCCCCGACAGGGTCACGTCCACCCGCAGCGTGCCGCGCCCGGTGACGGCGTCGTAGTCGGCGTGCACGAAGTGGTCGTCGATGCCGCCGGCCGGCCGCGCGAGCAGCTCGACGTCGCGGAAGATGCCGGGGAGCCACCACATGTCCTGGTCTTCGAGGTACGTCCCCGCTGACCATCGCTGCACGCGCACGCACAGCACGTTGCGGCCGGGGCGCACCGGCGCGTCGAACTCGAACGGCAGCCGGCTGCCGGTCGACCAGCCGAGCTCCTCACCGTTGAGCCAGACCTTGGCGCACGAGTCGACGCCCTGGAATCGCAGCACGGCGGAGCCGTCCGCACCTGCGAAGGCGGCGGGCGCGTCGAACACGAGCCGGTAGTCGCCGGTGGGGTTCTCGTCCGACACGAACGGCGGGTCCAGCGGGATCGGGTACGCGGTGTTCGTGTACAGCGGGCCCTCGTCGGTGCCGAGCATGCGGCGCGCGGGCCCGCCGGCCAGCGGCGTGAAGGGCTCGAGCACCCAGTGCGAGGGGACCGCCATCGCGTCCCAGCCGCTGTCGTCGAAGTCGTCGGCGACGAAGCGGTCGCCGGTGCCCTCAGCGGTCGGCGAGAGGCGGAAGCGCCACGTGCCGTTGAGGCTCAGCACGTCGGCGTCCGTCACCGCGTCGGCACGCGGCGTGCGCCGCCCCGCTCCCGGATTCGTGCTCTCCCAGTACCGATCCGACGCCGTCGCCCGCACGAATCCGCTAGTCTGCATGTCCATAAGAGGTTGCATATCCATTCTTGATTGAATGCGATTGCAGTCTAACTCAGCGAGGAGTCGCCATGGCAAGAACGACCGCCCCCTCCCGGACGCGCAGCACGCAGCCGCCGCACACGCCCGCCGCGGCCGTCCCCGCCGCGATCGCCCGTGCGGTGGGCGAGACATCCCGCATCAAGGCGCGGGCGATCGACCGCGTCGCCTACGCGAGCGACGCCTCGCACTTCCTCCTGACGCCGCGGGCCGTCGTGGTCGCCGCCGACGCCGCCGAGGTCGGCGCGGTGATGCGGGCCGCCGCCGCCTCGGGGGCGCCGCTGACCTTCCGTTCCGGCGGCACGAGCCTGTCGGGCCAGGCATCGACCGACGGCATCCTCGTCGACGTGCGTCAGCGGTTCCGGCGCATCGACGTCGAGGACGACGGCCGACGGGTGCGCGTGCAGCCCGGCGCGACCGTGCGGCAGGTCAACGCGCGCCTCGCGCGGCACGGCCACCGCCTCGGCCCCGACCCTGCCAGCGAGATCGCCTGCACGATCGGCGGCGTCGTGAACAACAACTCCAGCGGCATGGCGTGCGGGATCACCGAGAACACCTACCGGACGCTCGAGTCGCTCGTCTTCGTGCTGCCGTCGGGGACGGTCGTCGACTCCGGAGCCGCCGACGCCGACGCGGCGCTGCGCGCCGCCGAGCCCGAGCTCGTCGACCGCCTGATGCGGCTGCGAGACCGGGTCGCATCGAACCCGCGGTCGGTCGAGATCATCCGCCGCCAGTTCGCCATGAAGAACACGATGGGCTACGCGGTCAACGCCTTCCTCGACTTCGATACGCCCGCGCAGCTGCTCGCGCACCTCGTCGTCGGCAGCGAGGGCACGCTCGCGTTCGTCGCCGAGGCCACCTACCGCACCGTGCCGATCCTGCCGCGCATCTCGACCGCGCTCACGGTGTTCCCCGACCTCGAGAGCGCTACGCGCGCCCTCCCCGACCTCGTCGCGACGGGTGCGGCGACGCTGGAGCTGATGGATGCCGCGTCCCTGCGCGTCGGCCAGTCCCTGGCCGGCGCGCCGCGGCAGATCACCGGCCTGACAGTGCGCGACCAGGCGGCGCTGCTCGTCGAGTACCACGCGCACACCGACGAGGAGCTCGCCGAGCTCGTCGACCGCGGCACCCGCACGCTCGCAGCCCAGCCGTTGGAGGCGCCGGCCGGGTTCAGCGCCGACGCCGCCGAGCGAGCGCTCGCATGGAAGCTGCGCAAGGGCCTGTACGCGTCGGTCGCCGGCGCCCGGCCGAGCGGCACGACGGCCCTGCTGGAGGACGTCGTGGTGCCCGTCGAGCGGCTCGCGGCCACGTGCGGCAGCCTGCAGACGCTGTTCGACCGCTACGACTACGGCGACAGCGTCATCTTCGGGCACGCGAAGGACGGCAACATCCACTTCATGCTGACCGACCGGTTCGAGTCCGCCGACCAGCTCGCGCGCTATTCGGCGTTCACCGAAGACATGGTCGACCTCGTGCTCGACGCGGGCGGCAACCTCAAGGCCGAGCACGGCACCGGCCGGGTCATGGCGCCCTACGTCCGCCGCCAGTACGGCGACGAGCTCGCCGACGTGATGCGCGAGCTCAAGCGGCTGTGCGACCCGGACGGCATCCTCAACCCGGGGGTGATCGTCGACGACGACCCCGAGGCGCACCTCAAGCACATCAAGCTCGCCGATCCGATCGAGCCCGAGGCCGACCGCTGCGTCGAGTGCGGCTACTGCGAACCGGTGTGCCCGAGCCGGGATCTGACCCTGACCCCGCGTCAGCGCATCGTCACGCGTCGCGCCATCGCGCGGGCCGAGGCGGCCGGCGACGACGCGCTCGCCCGCGAGCTGGAGCGGGACTACGACTACGCCGGCGTCGACACGTGCGCCGTGGACGGGATGTGCCAGACCGCGTGCCCCGTCCTCATCAACACCGGCTCGCTCGTCAAGCGGCTGCGCCGCGAGGACGCGGGCCGCGTGGCGAGCACCGCGTGGGCCGGAGCGGCGAACGCGTGGGGTGCGGCGACGCGTGCCGCGAGCGCGGGGCTGAGCGTGGCGGACCGGATGCCGGCGGCCGTGGTGACCGCGGCGACCGACCTCGGCCGCGTCGTGCTCGGCGCAGACACCGTGCCGCGCTACACCGCCGACCTCCCGCGCGGCGGCCGCGCGCGGTCGAAGCTCGGCACGTCGGTCGGAGGCGGAGCCGACGCGCCGGTCGCGGTGTTCCTGCCGGCGTGCGTGGGCGGCATGTTCGGCCCCGCCGACGCCACCGACGGGACTCCCGGGATCGGCGCGACCGAGGCGTTCCGCCGGCTCGCCGAACGGGCCGGAGTGCGCCTGGTCGTGCCCGAGTCCGTCGACACGCTGTGCTGCAGCACGCCGTGGACCTCGAAGGGCTTCGCGGGCGGACGTGAGGCGATGTCGCGCCGCGTCGTCGCGGCGGTCGCCGAGGCCTCACCGGGCGGACGCCTGACCGTGGTGACCGACGCCTCGTCGTGCACGGAGGGCTTCGTGCACCTGCTGGCCGACGCGGGCGTCGAGACCACGGTCGAGGACGCCGTCGCCTTCGCCGAGCGCGAGCTGCTCCCACGCCTGGGGGCCATCGCACCGCTCGTCGACACGCTCGCCCTGCATCCGACGTGCTCGTCCACACAGCTGGGCCTCGACCCGGCGCTGAAGACCGTGGCCGCGGTCGTCGCGAACGAGGTCGTGGTGCCCGACGCGTGGGGGTGCTGCGGCTTCGCCGGCGACCGCGGGATGCTGCATCCCGAGCTCACCGCGTCGGCCACGGCGCCCGAGGCGGCCGAGGTGCGGGAGCTCGGTGCCGACGCGCACGCGTCGTGCAACCGCACGTGCGAGCTCGGCATGACCCGGGCCACCGGAGCGGACTACCGCCACGTGCTGGAGCTGCTCGAGGAGGCCACGCGCCCGGCGTGACCCGAGGCTCAGGCCGGCGCCGTCGACTCCCGCACGACGAGCTCGGGCTGGAACCGCACCGTGCGCTCGTACGCGCCGTCGGGCTCCTCGAGCTCTTTGAGCAGCAGGTCGACCGCGGTGTAGCCGATCAGATGGGCGGGCTGGCGCACCGAGGTGAGCGGAACGACGGTCGCCGACGCGAAGTCGATGTCGTCGTAGCCGACGAGCGCGATGTCGCGCGGCACCTGCACGTCCGACATGAGAGAGAAGGCCTGGAGCGCGCCCACCGCGAGCAGGTCGTTCGCGGCGAAGACCGCATCCGGCCGCTCGCCGGGCGCACGCACTCGCAGCTGCTCCCCCGCCGCGCGCCCCTGCAGGACCGACAGCGCGGCCATCTCGATCACCTCGAGCGTCGCACCCTCGACCTCGGCCACGGCCCGGCGCGCCCCTTCGAGGCGATCGGCCACCTGCCGGATCGAACGCGGGCCGCCGATGAACGCGATTCGCCGGCGTCCCGTCGCCAGCAGGTGCGCCACGGCGAGGTAGCCGCCCTCGACGTCGTCGACCGACACCGAGGCGAGCGCGGTCGCGGAGTCCTCATGGTCGACGAGGATCACCGGCACGCCGGCGTTCTGCAGCCGCACCAGAGCAGCCAGGTCGCCGTCGACGGGCGTCACCAGCACGCCGTTCACGCGCTGCTCGCGGAACAGCTCCAGGTACGCGTCCTCACGGTCGGAGCGCTCGTCGCTGTTACCGAGCAGCACGCTCATGCCCGATTCGGCGGCGCGGTCCTCGGCGCCGCGCGCGACCTCGGCGAAGAAGGGGTTGCCCGAGTCGAGCACGATCAGCGCGATGCTCCGGCTGCGTCCGGCGCGCAGCTGGCGGGCAGCGTCGTTGCGCACGAACCCGAGCTCCTCGATCGCCTGCGTGACGCGCTCGACCGTCGCCGGCGACACCTTCTCCGGCCGGTTGAGCACGTTCGACACGGTCCCGACCGATACGGACGCCGCCGCAGCGACATCCCGCACACTCACCACCATGACGCCCCCAGGGTTTCTTTCCGCTGTCCGCGAGTGTAGGGCACCCCGTGGCCCGGGCAAGCGGTGTCCCGCCTGCCCGGGCCACGGTCAGGCGTCCGCCGCGACCGTCGCACCGGCCTCACGGCGCGCCGACAGGTCGGCCAGCCGCTCCGCGATCGTCTGCTGCACGTCGGGCCCGGCGAACATGAACAGCGCCTCGCCCAGCTCGCGTCGGTCCGACCACCGCGTCGTCGTGCGGAACGCGTGCGCGGCATCCGGGTCGGCAGCCTCGAGCGCCGTGCCGATCGCCCGGTAGGCCTCGAGGTCGTCGATGACGTCGGCCAGGGTCGACTCCATGCCGATGCGGGACGGGGATGCCGGCGGTGCGGCATCCACCGTCTCCCACTCGTGCGCACCCGAGCCGACCTCGAAGGACCGGCCGTCGGGCAGCACGACGACGGCCGTCGTGTTGGGCGGTACGGTCGCCGTGAACCGCACGACGCCACTCTCGCGCGACCAGCCGGAGCGGGCCGTGCCGTACGGGGTGAGGTGCTCGGCCGATGCGGAGTCGAACTCGGCGAGCGGGCGCGGCTCGATGCGCAGGCGCGCGTAGCCGGGCGCGTCGGGGGCGAGCCCGGCGACCACGCGGTGCAGCCAGTCGCCGATCGCGCCCAGCGCGTAGTGGTTGAACGACGTCATCTCGCCCGGATTGATGGTGCCGTCGGGCAGCATCGAGTCCCAGCGCTCCCAGATCGTGGTGGCGCCCATCGTCACCGGGTACAGCCACGACGGGTTCTCGGTCTGCACGAGCAGGCGCCGCGCGGTCTCGAGATGGCCGGTGCGGGTGAGGGCGTCCTGGATGATCGGCGTGCCGACGAACCCGGTGCCGATGCGGTAGCCCGACAGGCGGGTGAGCTCGGCGAGCCGGTCGCCCAGCACGGCCTGCTGCTCGGCCGGGGCGATGTCGAACATGATCGCCATGGCGTACGCAGTCTGCGCGTCCGACATCATGCGCCCGGCCGGCGTGACGTACTCGGCGAGGAAGGCCTGGCGCACCTCCTCGGCGACCGCGGCGTACTCGCGCGCGTCGGCGTCGTGTCCGAGCAGCGCCGCCGCACGGGCAACGGCATCGGCCGAGCGGAACAGATACGCCGACGCGACGATGTCGGCGTCCGTCTTCGCCTTGGCCGCCTGCTCCGGCGGTGCGTCGGGGTCCAGCCAGTCGCCGAACTGGAACATGCCCTCCCACAGCCGTCGCGGACCGGCCAGGCCGATCAGCACATCGGCCCAGGACTTCATGCTGTCGTACTGCCGTGCGACGGTCGCTGCGTCGGCGTACCGCTCGTGCAGCACCCAGGGCACGATCGTGGCGGCATCGCCCCACGCGGCGGCGGGGCGCGCGACGCCGAGGGCGTTGGGCACCACGAACGGCACAACCCCGTCGACCTGCTCGAGGGCGAGGTCGCGCAGCCACGAGTCGAGGAACCCGCGCACGTCGTACAGGAACGACGCCGTCGGCGCGAACACCTGGATGTCGCCGGTCCACCCGAGGCGCTCGTCGCGCTGCGGGCAGTCGGTCGGCAGGTACAGGAAGTTGCCCTTCAGCCCCCACACGATGTTCTCGTGCAGCCGGTTGACAAGCGGGTGGGATGCCTCGAACCACCCGGTGCGCTCCATGTCGCTGTGGATCACGACGGCGGTGACGGCAGACGGGTCGAACTCGCCGGGCCAGCCGTCGACCTCGGCGTAGCGGAAGCCGTGGAAGGTGAACTCCGGCTCCCACTCCTCGACGCCGTCGCCCGACAGCGTGTAGCGGTCGGTCGCGGCAGCCGCGCGCAGCGGGCGCGTGCCGAGCTCGCCATGCTCGAGCACCTCGGCGTGGCGGAGCGTCACCACGGTGCCCGCGGGTCCCGCGACGCGGATCCGGAGCCGGCCGACGAGGTTCTGCCCGAAGTCGAGCACGGTCCGACCGGCGGGCGTCGTGATGACCTCGCGCACCGCCAGCTCGTCCAGACGTCGCACGAAGGGCGACACGCGTGCCTCGGGCGTGCGGATCGCGTCGGCCTCGGCCACCGGCATCCACTCCGACGCATCGAACCCGGCCTCGGCGAAGCCGCGTCCGGCGGCGTCGGCGAGGATGCGGCGCGCATCGTGGTCCTCGCCCGCGTAGAGACCGCTCGCTGTGATCGGGCCGGCCGACGCCTGCCACCAGGCTCCGGTCGCCACCCACTCGTGCGAGCCGTCCGCGTACTCGACGAGCAGCTGTGCGGCGAAGCGCGGCTGGTCGGCGTAGAGCGGACGGGCGTTCTCGCGGAAGCCGTATCGCTCGGTCGCCCACGCCCCCGCCAGCCGCACCCCGATCGCGTTGCGCCCCTCGACGAGCAGCCCCGTGACGTCGGTGGTCTCGTGGATCGTCCGCTGCGCATACGGGGTCCAGCCCGGCTTCATGACCTGATCGTCGACGTCGGTCCCGCCGATCGCGACCTGGTAGACACCCACCGCCGTCGCGTAGAGCGTCGCGCGGGCGACGGGCCCCGTGACGTCGAACTCGGCGCGCAGGTACGCGGGGTGGGCGGTCTCGGAGGGCGACGCGAGCGCGATCGCCGCGGCCCGCCACTCCCCCTCGGCCAAGAAGCCGGCGACCACGCGCCGCGGCGCGCTCCAGTCGCCCGTGACGCCGTCCTCCCCGGTCACGCGCACGCGCAGCGACACCTCGTCGCGGGGAGCGAGCGGGGCGAACGGCCACGCCACGCGCGTGGCCGTGCGGCCGTCGACCACGTGGGTCGAGGTCGCGCCGTCGCGGGTCAGCTCGACCTCGGCCGAGGCCTGCAGCCAGTCGGGGGTGTCGGTCTCGGTTCGCCAGCCGATCTCGGGCGCGGGCGAGGCGACGACGTCGCTGCGATGCGGCGCGTCGAGGACGATGTGCGGAACGGTGCTCATGGCACTCCTTCGTGCGGTCGGGGTTGTGGCGTCGGGGAAGGGAATGGGATGCCGCGATCAGACCGTCACCGCGACCTCCTGCGCAGCGGCGGGCGTCGCGACGGCGGGGGCGGTGACGACGATGCGGTGCGTGCCGTGGTGCAGCTCGCCGGGCGCCGGAGCACCGCCGACGGTGACGACCGAGTCCGCGGTGACGGGGAGCTCCAGCAGCGCCCGCGCGCCGAACGGCACCACGAGCGTCGCCTCGAACCGGTCTGCGGCGACACGCCAGTCGATCGCCAGGGCGCCGTACGGGGTCTGGATCGACGCGGCCGCGTGATCGAGGCCGGCCGCGGGCCGCGGGGCGACGTGGACCGTGCGGTAACCGGGGTCGTCGGCGTCCGGGGCGAGGCCCGCCACGGTGCGGTAGACCCAGTCGATCATCGCGCCGTACGCGTAGTGGTTGAAGGACAGCATCCCGGTTTCGTCCTCGGAGGCATCCTCGGTCGGGAGCGCGTCCATGGCGCCGGAGTGGATGCTGCCGTCAGGCAGGATCGCGTCCCAGCGCTCCCACACCGTGGTCGCGCCGCGGTCGACCTGGTACAGCCAGGACGGCGCCTCACGGCGCAGCAGCATGAGGTACGCCTCGTCGAGGTGACCGGCGTGCGACAGCGCGAACAGCACGAGCGGCGTGCCGAGGAACCCGGTCGCGATGCGGCCGTTCTCGCGCCGCACGTTCGCGGCCAGGCCGGCGGCGATCTCGTCGCGGCGATCTGCCGGCGCGAGGCCGAACTCCAGTGCGATCGCGGCCCCGCTCTGCGTGAGCACCGCCTCTTCGCCCCACCGTTCGAAGGTGGCGGCTCCGACCCGGTCGGCGAGCGCGTCGTACTCGTCGGCCCGCGCGGTGTCGCCGAGCACCCGCTCGGCCCGCGCCAGCAGTCGCGCCGAGCGGACGTAGAACGCGTTCGACACGAAGTCCGACGAGACCTTCGCCTCCCACGGCCGCTCGCCGGGCGCGTCGGGGTCGAGCCAGTCGCCGAACTGGAAGTCGCCGCCGGGCAGCACGTCGCCGTCGCCGGCGCGGCGGCGCAGGTGCTCGACCCAGCGCCGCATGCTGCTGAGCTGGCGGACGAGCACCTCGTCCGAGCCGTACGACTCGTACACGGCGAGGGGCACGATCGTGGCGGCATCCGCCCACCCGGCACGGCCCATGTTCTCGGTGGGGACCCCGCCCATGAGCATGTCCTGCGGGCGGATGATGTCGGGCACGACCGCGGGCACGCCGCCTTCGTCGGTCTGGTCGATCTCGAGGTCGCGCAGCCACGACATCCAGAACGCCTCGGCGTCCATCAGCGTGCTCGCGGTGGCGGCGAACGCCTGCGCGTCGCCGGTCCAGCCCAGGCGCTCGTCGCGCTGCGGGCAGTCCGTGGGCACCGAGACGAAGTTGTCGCGCTGCGACCAGAACACGTTCGAGTGGAACCGGTCCAGCGCTGCGTGCGACGACGAGAACCTGCTGCGCGGAGCAAGATCGCTCGAGATCGCGACGGCCGTGGCCGCGACGACCTCGGCGCCCTCGACGTCGGCGTATCGGAAGCCGTGGAACGTGAAAGCAGGCTCGAGCACCTGTTCGCCGTCGCGGCCGAGCGTGTACACGTCGGTCGCCTTGGCCGAGCGCAGCGCCTTCACGTGCAGGTCGCCTGAGGGCTCCAGCACCTCGGCGTGACGCACGGTCACGACGTCGCCGGCGCGTCCGCGCACCGTGAGCCGCACCCAGCCCGACACGTTCTGCGCGCCGTCCAGGCGCGCGCGGCCGTCGTGCGACGACACCGTCATCGGCAGCTCTGCCACGATCCGCACCGGTGGCGCGGACCGCGGCTCGAACCGTGCACGGTCGACGTCGACGAGGGATGCCGCACGCCAGCCCTCCCCTGAGAACCCCGGTCGGTGAACGGCGGGATCGTCGAGCCGCAGATCGCTGACCGTGCCGTCGTAGATGCTCGCGCTGCGGATCGCGCCGAGACCGGCCTGCCACGAGGCATCCGTCTTGGCCACGATCTCGCCGTCGGCCTCGACCTGCGCGAGCGCGCCGATACGGTCGCCGTAGATCGCCTGGCGGCGGGCGAAGCCGAAGCTGCCGCGGTACCAGCCGTCCGCGACGGCGAGCACGACGACGTTGACGCCCTCGCGCAGCAGCGCGGTCACATCGAGCGTGTCGATGAGAATGCGCTCCTGGTACGACGTCCATCCCGGGGTGAGCAGCGCGTCGGTGGCGTGCACGCCGTTGATCCAGGCATCCACGAGTCCGACGGCGCTCAGGCGCAGCCGCGCCGATGCCGGCGCACCGGTCAGCGCGAACTCGGTGCGCAGCAGCGGCACCGGTCCGTCGGCCGGGGTGTCGAGTCCGATGACGTGCGCGGCTAGGTCGGGACCGTCGACGCCCGCTTCGACGACGAGCGGCTCGCTCCACGCACTCCACCCCGTCGTGGTCGCGACCCGCACGGCGAAGGCCCGGCGCTCGCGGGGCGCGAGGTCGCCGGGGATCGCGATGCCGGCGCTGCCGTGGCCTTCAACCGGGTCGGATGCCGTCAGCTCGCCGCCCTCGATGCCCGATGCGAGCTGGTACCCGACCAGGCGGGCGTCGGAGTCGTCGCTCTCGGCGCGCCAGCTGAGGCGCAGTCCGGTGCGGGGGACGCCCAGCAGACCTGCTCCGTGCGAGGAGCGGAGGCCGACCGCGCGCGTGGCGGAGTCGCTGGACGAAGGAGCGGGTAGGGATGCCGTCATGGCCGGGTCCTTTCGGCGGAGCGGCCGCTTCGCCGCCCGCTCGACCATCGTGAAACGATTCATGGTCTGATGTCAACAGCAGTGTAGACCGTTACACGATCGTGATGGACCGATCTACATCGCCTGTTGACCTCGGCGCGGCGAGCGTCGTACCTTACGAGAAGTTGAATGGTTTCAAATGCTCCCGAAGCATCGGCGACCGCTCGACACAGGCACCAAGGAATCCGGCAGCGTGGACGGACCATCCGTCCAGCTTTACAAGGAGGTAAAGATGACGAGCTCTTCCACCCGGAGAGTGCTCCTCGCCAGTGCGGGCGTCGTGGCATTGGCCATGCCGCTGGTCGCGTGCAGCGGTGGTGGCGGATCCAGCGACGGCAAAGTCGAGATCAGCTATCTCACCCAGAGCGACGATGCGAACACCAACCAGGCGAAGGCCCTGATCGCGGCGTTCGAGAAGGCCAACCCCGACATCTCGGTCAAGCTCGAAACACAGCCGGGCGGCACCGAGGGCGACAACCTCATGAAGACGAAGCTGTCGACCGACTCGATGAACGACGTCTTCCACTACAACTCGGGCTCGCTCATGCAGGCGCTCAACCCCGACCAGACGATGGTCGACCTGAGCGACGAGGCCTGGGTCAAAGACCTGACGGACGACTTCAAGGCCGTGGTCTCGACCGACAACGGGCTCTACGGCGCGCCGTGGGGCACCTCGTTCGCGGGAGCCGTGCTCTACAACAAGAAGGTCTACGAGCAGCTCGGCCTGACGGTCCCGACGACGTGGGACGAGTTCATCGCCAACAGCGAGAAGATCAAGTCCGACGGCAACGGCGTCGCCCCGATCCTCCAGTCGTTCGGCGACACCTGGACGAGCCAGCTCTTCGTGCTGGGCGACTTCGCCAACGTCACGAAGGTCAACCCCGACTGGGCAGAGGAGTACACCGCGAACGACCCGAACGCCAAGTACGTCAACGAGCCGGCGCTCGCCGGCTTCACGCACGGTGCCGAGGTCTTCGAGAAGGGCCTGCTCAACGAGGACTTCGCGTCGATGACCAACGCCCAGGCGATGGGCGCGCTCGCGACCGGCGCCGGCGCGCAGTACCCGATGCTGTCGGCGACGATCTCGCAGGTGCAGCAGGACTACCCCGACAACGTCAACGACATCGGCGTGTTCGCGCTGCCGGCCGCCGATGCCGCCGACACCGCCATCACGATGTGGCAGCCGAACGCGATCTACATCGCCAAGAGCACCGAGGGCGACAAGCTCGCCGCCGCGAAGAAGTTCGTGGAGTTCGCCAACTCCGACGAAGGCTGCCAGGTGCAGAACGAGGGTGGCTCCATCGCCGGGCCGTACGTGACCAGCGCGTGCACCCTCCCCGATGACGTGCCCGACCTCGTGGGTGACATCCAGGCGTACTTCGACTCCGGCGCGACCGGGTCCGCTCTCGAATTCCTCTCGCCCATCAAGGGACCGAACCTCGAGAACATCACCGTTGCCGTGGGCTCCGGCATCACGCCTGCGAAGGACGGCGCAGCGCAGTACGACGACGATGTGAAGAAGCAGGCGCAGCAGCTCGGGCTGTCGGGCTGGTGATCCACCGCCGGATCCGCTGAGATCAGGTAACGCAGGGGCCGGCGGCGGCACGCCGCCGGCCCCTCTTCACAAAGGAGTGATCAAATGACGACCGCAGTAGCGCCGACCGGCGCGGCACCGCCCGCCACCCGGCCGAGTGAGAACCGGGGCCAGCGCAAGGGCATCCGAAGCCCGTACCCGAGCTGGTTCTACATCCCCGCCGCAGTCCTGTTCATCGTGTTCTTCGCGGTGCCGACCTTCGCGTCGTTCTACTTCTCGCTGACCCGCTGGACGCTCTTCGACGTCCAGTTCATCGGTCTCGACAACTTCGTGCAGTTCTTCCAGGAGCCCCAGCTGGTGCAGGGCTTCGTCAACACTTTCATCTACGGCTTCGTCACCTCGGCGGCGAAGGTCGTCCTCGGCCTGGCGCTCGCGCTGCTGCTGACCGGCCCGACCCTCGGCCGCGGGTACCTGCGCGCCGTCGTCTTCTTCCCGGTGCTCGTCTCGACGGTCGGCGTCGGCCTCACCTTCAAGGCGCTGCTCGACCCCTTCCACGGGGTCGTCAACGGCGTGCTGGGCTTCTTCAACCTGCCCGAGCCGGGATGGTACACCGACCCGAACCTCGCCCTGCTCACGGTCGCCGGTGTCGATATCTGGAAGGGCGTCGGCATCGCGACCCTGATCTTCATGGCCGGAATCGTCGCCATCCCGAACGAGTACTTCGAGGCCGCGCGCATGGACGGCGCGGGGGCGTGGTCGGTGTTCCGCAACATCACGCTGCCGCTGGTCCGCCCGGCCACCGCGACCGTGATCATCCTGTCGCTCATCGGCGGCCTGCGTGAGTTCGCCATGATCTGGGCGATGACCAAGGGCGGGCCCGGCTTCAGCAGCGATGTCATCGCCTCGGTCATCTACAAGCAGTACCAGGCCGGATTCTTCGGCCTGTCCACCGCCGGCAACGTCATCCTGTTCATCGTGGTCACCGCGATCATGGTGCCGGTGTCGTGGTTCCTGAACAGAAGGGAAGCGGAGCTGTGACCGTCACCGAGACCCTCACCACCGCCGATGCCCGCAAGCTCCGTGGCGGGCGTCGCCCCAAGGAGGACCGGCGCCCGATGACGGTGCGCCGCTGGCTGCGCAAGTATCTCGTCGGCATCATCGCGATCATCGTGTCGTTCGTGGTCTTCCTCGTGCCGTTCATCTTCGTGTTCCTCCAGGCCTCGAAGACCTCGAAAGAGGCGGGACTGGTGCAGTTCAGCCTTCCCGCGGAGTGGCAGTTCTGGCCGAACTTCCTCGACACGGTGCAGAAGAACGACTACCAGGTGCTGTGGGCTTTCCTCTGGACGACGGTCATCACCGTCTTCAGCTGCGCGATCATGGTGGTGTTCGCCGCGATGGTGGGCTACGTGCTGCAGCGCAAGCGGTCGCGGCTCAACCCGATCATCAACTTCTTCGTGCTCGCGGCGCTCATCGTCCCCCCGGCCGTCGTGCCCACCATCTGGGTGCTGCAGACCGTGGGGCTGTTCAAGACCATCCCCGGCATGGTCCTGATCGAGGCCACGTTCGGGCTCGCGTTCTGCATCCTGCTGTTCCGCGCGTTCGTCGCCACCATCCCCCGGGAGCTGGACGAGGCCGCGATCATCGACGGCGCCGGACCGATGC
>PJUC01000182.1_pt1 | contig 38929 bp, 33 predicted proteins | sample 1512161 | NCBI WGS metagenome assembly PJUC01 (sample SAMN08177676, study PRJNA422409) | Soil metagenome, whole genome shotgun sequencing project. | isolation source: Soil enriched on filter paper | place: USA: Madison | collected 2015-01-15
CCGCGCCCGCGACCCACACCCACCGGGGCGTGCGCGTCACGGCGAGCGTGCCGTGGTCCGCGCCGCCGCGCACCCACCACACCCAGCCGAGGACGGCGAGCGCCGCGAAGACGACCTGCAGCCCCGCGTTGGCGTACAGGCCGGTCGAGGTGAACAGCCACAGGAACAGCAGGTTGTTCGCGATCCCGACCGGGAAGTTCCACACGCTCTGCCGCGTCGCGAGCCACACGCACGCCGCGCCGCTGACGAATCCGAGGATCTCGACCCAGGTCACGAGCGGACACCCTAGCCGCGCGCACGGCAGCGGGACGGACGGCCGGTGCACGCCCGCGCGGCGCGGGAGAGGATCGACGCCATGCCCGCTCCCCTCGTCCTCCTCGACCTCGACGGCACCCTCGTCGACTCCGCCCCCGGCATCACCGCGTCGGTCACGGCCGCCTACCAGGCCGTCGGACTGCCGGCACCGGCGCCCGACGTCCTGCGGTCCTTCATCGGTCCCGGGATCCACAGCAGCCTGCGGCGGCACGGCGTCCCCGAGCCGCTCGTCGAGGACGTCGTCTCGGCGTACCGCGCCCGGCTCGCCGCCGGCGGTCTGTACGAGGCGACCGTGTTCGACGGTGTCGTCCCGGTCCTGCGCGACCTGCGGGCGGCAGGCGTGCGGCTGCTCGTCGCGACGGCCAAGCCGGAGGTGTTCGCGCACGCCGTGTGCACCGCGCTCGGCCTGACGCCGCTCGTCGACGGCATCTTCGGCCCGTCGCTCGACGAGTCGTCGACGAAGGCCGACGTCATCGCGCTGGCGCTCGCCTCGCTCGACGACCCGCCGCCGGCGGCGGCGACGCTCATGGTCGGCGACCGCGAGCACGACGTGCACGGTGCGGCCGAGCACGGCGTGACGTGCGTGGGTGTCGCGTGGGGCTACGCGGCACCCGGCGAGCTCGAGGCGGCCGGTGCGGCGACCGTCGTGGACTCCCCCACGGCGCTGCGGGACGAGGTGCTGCGACGGCTCGTCCCCGCCGCTGACTACGAGGCGCTCCAGCGCGCTTGACCTTGACGTCGCGTCAACTCCTACCGTGGATCAGGACCACACAGGGACCGCACGGGAGGACGCGATGGAGGCCTCGATCCAGGAGGTCGCCCGGCTGACGGGCACGACGAGCCGCACGCTGCGGCACTACGACCAGATCGGGCTGCTCGAGCCGAGCCGGGTCGGCGAGAACGGGTACCGCTGGTACGACGAGGACGCCCTCGTCCGCCTCCAGCGCATCCTGCTCCTGCGCGACCTCGGTCTCGCGCTGGCCGAGATCGGCCGGGTGCTGGACCGCGAGCAGGACGAGACCGCCGCGCTGCGGCGGCACCTCGACTGGCTGCGCAGCGAGCAGCAGCGGCTCGCCCGTCAGGCCGTGTCCGTCGAGCGGACCCTGACCGCACGGCAGGAAGGAGTACCGGTCATGGCCGAGGACATGTTCGACGGTTTCGACCACACGCAGTACCAGGACGAGGTCGAGGAGCGCTGGGGCAAGGACGCGTACGCGCGGTCCGACGCCTGGTGGCGCGGCCTGTCCGCCGACGAGAAGGCGGCGTTCCAGGACGAGACCGCCGCGCTGGCCCGCGCCTGGGCGAGCGCGGCGGAGTCGGGTGTCGACGCCGCGTCCGACGAGGCGCAGGAGCTCGCGCGGCGGCACGTCGCGTGGCTCGGCGGCATCCCGGGCACGCCCGGCGCGGGTGCCGCACCCGTCCGCGAGTACGTCGTCGGGCTGGCCGACATGTACGTGGCCGACCCGCGGTTCGCGAAGAACTACGGCGGCGAGGACGGCGCGACGTTCGTCCGGGACGCGCTGCACGAGTACGCCGCCCGGCACCTCTGAGCACGACCCCCGGGGCCCTCGCCGTCGCACGGCGGGGGCCTCGGGGCGTGCCCGGGGCCCGACGACCGGCACGCCGGGACGACGCCCGGCGAGGCGCCCGGGGAAGTGCCCGGGGAAGTGCCCGACGATCCGGGCCGGACGCCCTGGTGCCCGGGCGCCCCGCCCGCCGAGTGTTCCCCTCAGCCGCCGGCACGACCCCGCCGGCACCGAGACGAAGGAGCACCCGCATGTCCAGCACCACCGTCGAGCCCACCCCGACCCGCCGCGGCACCGCGACGAGCCGCACGTGGGCGTGGACCGGCGTCGCCGCCGGCGTCCTCGGCATCGCCGCGATCCAGGCGTCCCTCGCCGGGTCCGTCGACTGGGAGAAGTCCGCCGGCGACCCCGTCGCGATGCTCGAGGACGCCGCGAGCAAGCAGACGACGTACCTCGTGTTCCACCTGTTCGCGGCGCTGTGCGTCGTGGTCCTGCCCGTGTTCGCCGCGGGTCTGCGCCGCCGCCTGGACCAGCAGGCGCCCGCCGGGTCGCTGCACGGCATGGTCGCCGCGATCGGCCTCGTCCTGACCGCCGCCGCGCTGCTGCTCGGCAGCGGCCTGGACACGCAGTTCACGTTCGCGTTCTCCGACACGGAGATGCTCGTGCCGGAGTCGGGCGCGTTCTACACCGACTGGGTCGCGACGATCCCGTGGCTGTGGCTCGGCGCCGGTGTCTCGGCGCTCGCGCTCGGCGTCGCGTCGCTGCGGCACGCCGCGGCCCCGCGGTGGATCGGCTGGGTGAGCGTCGTGCTCGGCGGCCTGACCGTCCTCACGGGCGTCTCGCCGCTGCAGTACATGTCGGGCTTCGTCGGGCCGGTGTGGCTGCTCGTCGTCGCGCTGGGCTTCGCGCTCGGCGACCGCCGCTGACGTGCTCGACCCGTCCGTCGGCAGCGCCCCCGTCCGGTTCACCCGGGCGGGGGCGTACCCGCGCCCGCACCCCAGCCCCTACGGTGACGCCATGACGACGGCGGCCGAGGTCCCGGCACGCCACGGCGGCCGTCCGCGCACCGCCGTGGCGCTCGTGCTCGTCACGTGGCTGCTGACGCTCGCCGGGGTCCTGCTGCTCGTCACCTCAGGCGTGGCGGTGACGCCCGACCTGCTGTTCTCGGCGGTCGACGCGACGGTGGGCCTCGTCTACGGGACGGTGGGCGCGGTGCTCGTCGCACGGCGCGCGCACGCCGTCGGCTGGCTGGTGTCGCTGACAGGGCTCGGCGGTGCGCTCGCGACACTCGGCGGCGGCTGGGGCACGTACGCGTCGACGCACCCGGCCCTTCCGTCGCTCCCCGGCGTCGAGTCGCTCGTGAGCTGGGCGTGGGTGCCCGGCACGCTCGCGCTGTTCCTCGTGGTCCCGTGGCTCGTGCGGGAGACACGGCCCGGCGCGTGGTCGTGGGTGGGCCTGGGGCTCGGGATCGCGACGACGGCTGCCTTCACGCTGCAACGGCTGCTGCTGCCGATGACGGACAACACGGTGCTGGTCGGCGTGACCGTCGTGGTCGGCGTGCTCACGGCGGCGGCGACGTGGGTCCGGCACGTGCGGGGTCCCGTCGCCGAGCGGCCCGGGCTCGGCCTGCTGGCGCTGGGCGTCGCGCTCATGGCGGCGTCGTTCGTGCCCCTGGCCTTCGCCGACACCCCGTTCGAGATCGTCCTGGCCGTGCCGCTGCTGCACCTCGCGTGCCAGGCGCTGTTCCCGGTCGCGCTGCTCACGACCGTGCTGCGCAACCGGCTGTGGGGCATCGACCTGGTGGTGAGTCGTGCGTCGGTCGCGGCCCTGCTCACGCTCGGGCTCGCCGTCGTGTACGTCGTCGTGCTCGTCGCGGCGGGCTCGGTCGTGGGCAGCAGCACGGTCGCGCAGGTGCTCGCCGCGGTGGGTGTCGCGGTCGCCGTGCAGCCGGTGCACGCGTGGCTCGGGCGCCGCGTGCGCGTGCTGGTCTACGGCGAGGCCGCGACCCCGGGCCGGGCCGCGCTGCGCGTCGGGCGGCAGCTGTCGGCCGCGGCCGACGCCGACGACCTGCTGCGCGGGCTCGCGGGCGCGCTCGGCGAGGCGCTGCGGCTCGAGTCCGTGGAGGTCCGCGGCACGGCGCCCGCGACGACCGCCACGTGGGGCGTCCCGACGTCCGCGCCCGTCGAGCGCGACCTGGAGCACGGCGGCCGGCCGGTCGGCACGCTCGCGCTCACCGCACGCCCCGGCGAGCGCCTCGACGCACGGTCGTCGGACGCGCTCGACCACCTCGCGCCCGTCGTCGCCGCCGGGGTCGCCCTCGCGCAGGGCACGGCCGACCTCGTCCGCGCGCGCGACGCCGCGACCCGCGCCCGGCTCGCCGAGCGCACCCTCATCCGCCGCGAGCTGCACGACGGCATCGGCCCGTGGCTCACGGGCCTGCGGCTGGGGCTGCAGGGCGCCCGCAACACCCTGGAGCGCGACCCCGCCGCCGCGGCCGCGGTGATTGACGCCCTGCAGGCGGAGGTCACGCAGCGGGTCGAGGACGTGCGGCTGCTGTCCCGCAGCCTGCTGCCGCCCGTGCTCGACGAGCAGGGCCTGCGCGCGGCGCTCGACGACCTCGTGCGGCGGACCTCCGCGAGCGGCTTCGCCGTGACGCTCGACGTCGCGGACGACGGCACGCTCGACGGTCTCGACGCCCGGGTCGCGGCCGCGGCGTACGGGATCCTCAGCGAGGCCGTGACCAACGCGTCCCGGCACAGCGGCACCGACCGCTGCACCGTCTCGGCGGCCGTCGAGGACGGCCCGGACGGCCCGGTGCTCGTCGTCGTGTGCGACGACGAGGGCGTCGGGCTCGCCGCGGACCGGACCCCCGGTGTGGGGACCCGGTCCATGCGCGAGCGGGCGTCGGAGCTCGGCGGGCGCGTCGGGATCCTCGGTCGCGAGCCGGCGGGCACGCGCGTGCGCGCGGTCCTCCCGCTCGTCCCCGTGCTCGACGCACCGCACGGCGGGCCCGTCGGCGGGCGTCTCGACGAGGACGCCGCATGACCGTCCACGTCGTGCTCGTCGACGACCACCCGGTGTTCCGGATCGGCATGGCCGCCCTGCTCGACTCGCTGCCCGGCATCCGCGTCACCGGCCAGGCCGCGTCGGCGGCGCAGGCGCGCGACCTGCTGAGCGGGCCGGTCGAGGTCGACGTCGTCCTCATGGACCTCGACCTCGGCGACGGCTCGGGCATCGACCTGACGCGCGACGTCGTGCGCGAGCGCCCGGGGACCGCGGTGCTCGTCGTGACGATGCACGAGGACGACGACGCGGTCGTCGCGTCGGTCCGGGCGGGCGCACGGGGCTACCTGGTGAAGTCCGCCCCGCCCGACGCCGTCGAGCGCGCGGTCCGTGCCGTCGCCGCGGGCGAGATGATCCTGTCCCCCGCGGTCGCCCAGCGGGCCATGGCGTACGTGCTGGGGGGTCGCACCGCGACCCGCGTGCCGTTCCCGCAGCTCACCGACCGGGAGCGCGAGGTCCTCGACCTCGTCGCCGCCGGGCACGACAACGCGGTGATCTCCCGGCGGCTGTCGCTCAGCCCGAAGACGGTCCGCAACCACGTGGCGAACGTGCTCACGAAGCTCGCGCTTCCCGACCGGTCCGCGGCGATCGTGCGGGCGCGGGAGGAAGGGCTCGGGGGCGGCTGAGGTCGCGCCCTGCCTCCCGTTGTCGCACGCCCGCGGCCGGGCGACGGCGGGACGAGTGGCGGCGTCAGGCCTCGGGCGTCCGCTCGACCGGCGGCTGCGCCGACCACGGGAACGTGATCCACCGGTCGGTGCGCTTCCAGACGTAGTCCGGGTCGACGACCGAGCGCGGCTTGGCGTAGAGGACGGCCGTGCGCGCCTCGGCGCAGTGCGCCGCGACGAGCTTCTGGACGAGCGCGAGCGTCTCACCGGTGTCCGCGACGTCGTCGACGACCAGCGCGTGCAGGCCGTGCAGCGCCGCGGTGTCGAGCAGGGGCGGGAGCAGCTGCGGCTCGTCGAGCCGCTCGTCGACCCCGGTGTAGAACTCGACGTTGAGCGTGCCGACGGACTTGGTGCCGAGCGCGTACGCGACCGCGCCGCCCGGCGGCAGCCCGCCGCGGGCGACCGCGACGACCAGGTCGGGGGTGAAGCCGGAGTCGACGACTGCCTGCGCGATCTCGCGCGCGGCGACGCCGAACGTCTCCCAGTCGAGGATCTCGCGGTCCGCGGGGACCTCCTGGCCGGGGGCCGTCTCGGTGATCGCCATGCCGTCAGGGTAGGCGGCGGTCGCCGCGGCGGCGCTGCCACAGGTCCCGGGTGAGGTCCGCTCGCGTGCGCGTCAGGCGCGGTCGAGCGAGCGCTGCCAGTCGGCGTGCAGCGCGGCGAACCGGCCGCCCGCGGCCACGAGGTCGGCCGGGGAGCCGTCCTCGACGACCCGCCCCGCGTCGACGACGAGGACGCGGTCCGCGCCCATGACGGTCGACAGGCGGTGCGCGATGACGACGGCCGTGCGGTCCGCGAGCAGCGTGCGCAGGCCCTCCTGCACCTGGACCTCGCCGGGGACGTCGAGCGAGCTCGTCGCCTCGTCGAGGATGAGCAGCGCGGGGTCGGCGAGGAACGCGCGCGCGAACGACACGAGCTGGCGCTGGCCCGCCGACAGGCGCACGCCGCGCTTGTCGACCTCGGTGTCGTAGCCGTCGGGCAGCGACAGGACGAGGTCGTGCACGCCCACGGCGCGCGCGGCCGCCTCGACCTCGCCGCGGGTCGCACCGGGTCGGCCCAGCGCGATGTTCGCGGCGACCGACCCGGAGAACAGGTACGCCTCCTGCGTGACCATGACGACCGCGCGGCGCAGGTCGACCGGGTCGACGTCGCGCACGTCGACCCCGTCGATCGTCACCCGCCCCGCCCGCACGTCGTAGAAGCGTGCGAGCAGCTTCGCGACGGTCGACTTGCCCGCCCCGGTCGCACCCACGAGCGCGACGGACTGCCCCGCGGGGACGTGCAGGTCGAGCCGGTGCAGGACCGTCGGACCGTCGCCGTACCCGAACTCGACCCCGTCGAACCGCACGTCGGCGCGCGCGTCGGGCAGCCGCACGGGACGGACCGGGTCCGGGACGGTCGGCTCCTCGGCGAGCAGTGCGGCGACCTTCTCCAGCGCCGCGGTCGCCGACTGGAACGAGTTGTAGAACATGCCGATCTGCGCGAGCGGGTTGAAGAACCGGCGCGCGTACAGCACCGCCGCCGCGAGCACGCCGACCGCGAGGTCGCCGTCGAGCGCGCGCAGGCCGCCGACCAGCAGCACCGCCGCGACCGTGACGTTGCCGATGAGCACGAGGCCCGAGTCGAGCACGCCGTTGATGCGGATCGAGCCCGCGTTGGTCTCCCGGTACTCCTCCGCGAGCTCGTCGTAGGCGGCCTGGACGCGCGGCTCGCGGCGGAACGCCTGCACCGCGCGGATGCCGGTCATCGTCTCGACGAACCGCACGATGACGCGCGCGGCCGCCGTCCGGTTGAGGCGGTACTGCGCCTGCGAGCGCCGCTGGAACCAGCGCGTGAGGACGACGCCGGGGACGACCGCGACGAGCAGGACGAGCCCGCTGCGCCAGTCGAGCACCGCGAGCGAGGCGGCCGTGAGCACCATCGCGAGGACGCCCGACGCGAGCGTCGTGACGCCACCGTCGAGCAGCTCGCGCAGCGCGTCGACGTCGGACGTCTGCCGGCTGATGATCCGGCCCGACGTGTACCTCTCGTGGAACTCGAGGCTGAGGCGCTGCGTGTGCCGGAACACGCGCCGGCGCAGGTCGAGCAGGATCGCCTGGGCCACGCGGGCGGACGCCCGGACGGTCGCGGCGACGAGCGCGCCGCCCAGCACCGCGATGACGAGGTAGGTCCCCGCGACCACCGCGAGCGGCCCCGGGTCGCCGTCGGCGAGCGCGGGCAGGGCGTGGTCGATGCCGTACGCGACGAGCGCAGGACCGGACACGGCCGCGACCTGCGAGCCGACGACGAGCGCGACGGTCGCCCACGCGGGCCGCGCGACGGGCCGCAGCAGCGAGCGCAGGAGCGCGAACGACCGGCGCCGGACGTCCCGCGAGGACACGCCGGTGCCCGGCGGCACGTCGGGGTCGCGCGAGGCCCCGACCGCCGGCGCGCCGTGCGGAGCCGCGCTCACCGGGGCACCTGCGTCCCGTGCAGGGCGTCGTCGAGCCGGTGGTCCTCGACCTGCATCGCGGTGAGGACGAACCGGTAGTGCGGGTGGTGCGCGAGCAGGTCCGAGTGCGTGCCGACCCCGGTGATGCGGCCGTCCTCGAGCACCGCGACCCGGTCCGCGAGCGCGACGGTCGACGGGCGGTGCGCGACGACGAGGGTCGTCGTGCCCGTCAGGACGCGACGCAGGCGCGCGGTCACCGCCGCCTCGGTCGTCACGTCGAGCGCGGACAGCGGGTCGTCGAGCAGCAGCACGCGGGGCCGCACCGCGATCGCCCTGGCCAGCGCGACACGCTGCCGCTGCCCACCGGACAGGCTCAGCCCCTCCTCCCCGATGACGGTGTCGACGCCCTGCGGCAGGTCGTGCACGAACCCCGCCTGCGCGACGTCCAGCGCCTGCGCCAGCAGGTCGTCGGCCGCGTTGCCGTCGGTGTCCCCCTCGACGCCGAGCAGCACGTTCTCGCGGACGCTCGCCGAGAACAGGATCGGGTCCTCGAACGCGATCGCCACGGCGCGGCGCAGGTCGGCGCGCGTGAGGTCCCGCACGTCCACGCCGTCGACCCGGACCGCACCGGCGGTGACGTCGTAGAGGCGCGGGACGAGCTGCAGCAGGGTCGTCTTGCCGCTGCCCGTGAGGCCGACGAGCGCCACGGTCTCGCCCGGCTCGACGACGAGGTCGACGCCCGCGAGGACGTCGGGACCGTCCGTGGCCCCGACCGCGGCAGCGCCCCGGCCGGCGTGGCCGAACCGCACACCGTCGAGCTCCAGCCGCGCGCCGCGCGGTCCGGGCGGCGGCAGCGGCCGCGGCGCGGCCGGGTCCGTCACCGTCGAGACGGTGTCCATGACCTGCAGGTACCGGTCGGTCGCGGCGCGCGCGTCGAGCGTCATCGCGAGCAGCATCCCGAGCCGCTCGACCGGACCGTTGACGACCGCCGCGGTCGCGAAGAAGGCGACGAGCGCACCCACGGACAGCTCGCCGCGCGCCGCGAGCGTCACGCCGACCGCGAGCGCGACCGCGAGCACCGCCTCCGGCAGCGCGCCGAGCGCGAACGACACCCGGGACAGCGTCCGGGCCTTGTCGATCTCCGTCTCGCGCAGCTCGTCGGCCTGCCGGACGAAGTCGTCGAGCGCGTCGTCGCCCCGGCCGAACGCCTTGAGCACCCGAATGCCGTGCACCGACTCCTCGACGGTCGTCGCGAGGTCCCCGGCCTGGTCACGGGCGCGGCGCGCGACGTCCTTGTAGCCGGTGCGGAACCGGAAGCTCAGCCACACCATCGGCACCGCGCCGACCAGGTACACCAGCCCGAGCTGCCAGGCGGTCGCGAGCATGAGGCCCGTGCCGACGACGACCGTCGTGGCGCTGACGACGAGCATGACGAGGCCGAACACCATCCAGCGGCGGATCGTGCCGAGGTCGGACATGGCGCGCGACAGCAGCTGCCCGCCGGACCAGCGGTCGTGGAACGCGACGGGCAGGTCGAGCAGGTGGCGGAACAGGGACGTGCGCATCTCCCGCTCGACGCCCGTGCCGGGCGTGAGGATGAGCGCCCGCCGGCACCACACGAGGACGGCCTCGACGACGCCCACCACCAGGACGACGAGCGCGCCGAGGACGACCCCGCGCCGCGAGCCGTCGGTGAGCAGCGGCCCGTTGATGAGGACGCGCAGGACCTGCGGCATCGCGAGCGCCAGCAGGCTCGCGCCGAGCGCGGTGCAGCCGCCGAGCACCACGCGCGGGACGGCAGGGCGCGCCCAGGTGAGCAGGCGGGACAGGACGCGGACGGTGGAGGACGGTCGGGTGACGGCGGTGGGCGCGACCGGTGGAGCGGGGGGCACCCGTCCACCCTACGAACGCGCACCGACGGTCGCCCGGGGCAGCGGAGCGGTCCTGCATGCCGAGACACCCGCCGGGCGCCGACCGCAGCGGCCGTCGAGGTCGGCGCCCGGCCTCGTGTCAGACGCCCGTGCGGGCCGTCTTCGTGTTGTGCGCCTGCGCGCGCGGCCGGACGACCAGGAGGTCGACGTTGACGTGCGGCGGGCGGGTCAGCGCCCACGTGATGGCGTCGGCGATGTCGTCGGCGACGAGCGGCAGGTACCCCTCGTAGACCGCGGCGGCCCGCTCGGCGTCGCCGTCGAACCGGACCAGCGAGAACTCCTCGGTCGCGACAGCTCCGGGCGCGATCTCGACGACCCGGATCGGCTCGCCGACGATCTCCCAGCGCAGCGTCGTGGCGAGCATCCGCTCGGCGTGCTTGGCGCCCGTGTACCCGGCCCCGCCCTCGTAGGCGCCGTGCGCGGCGGTCGAGGTGACGACCACGACGTCACCCTCGCCGCGCTCGCGCAGCAGCGGCAGGAACGCCTTGGTGACGCGCAGCGTGCCGAGCACGTTGAGGTCGTACATCCCGCGCCACTGCTCGAGGTCGGCGGTCTCGACGGGGTCGAGGCCGAGGGCCCCACCGGCGTTGTTGACGAGCGCGTCGACGCCGCCGGTCGCGGCGACGTGCGCGGCGAGCCGGGCCACGTCGTCGTCGGAGGTGACGTCGGCGACGAACGTCTCGGCCCCCGTCTCGGCGGCGAGCGCGTCGAGGCGGTCGGCGCGGCGCGCGGTCGCGACGACGTCCCAGCCCTCGGCGCGCAGGCGGCGGACGGTGGCGGCGCCGATGCCCGACGAGGCGCCGGTGACGACGGCGCGGCGAGGACGGGCGGGCGTGGTGCTCATGGGTTCTCCCTGGTGGTGCGGGTGGCCGTCGCGCATCACAGCACGTCGGCGGCGACGGCGTCGAGCACGTCGCCGAGGATCTCGAGACCGGTCGCGGCCTCGGCAGGCGTGACGACGCACGGCGGCACGACGTGCACGCGGTTGTCGGCGGTGAACGGCAGCAGCCCGCGCGCGAGCGCACCTGCCTTGATGCGGCCCATGGTCGCGGCGTCGATGGGCTCGCGCGTCGCCCGGTCGCGGACGAGCTCGACGGCCCAGAAGACGCCGAGGCCGCGCACGTCGCCGACGAGCGGGTTCCGGGCGGCGAGCACGGCGAGCCCGGGCCCGAGGACGTCGCGACCGACCGCGGCGGCGTTCTCGACGACCCCCTCGTCGGCCATCGCGTCGAGGGTCGCGACGATCGCGGCCATCGCCAGCGGGTGCCCGGAGTAGGTGAGGCCGCCGGGGAACACGCGGACGTCGAACGTGCGGGCGACGGTCTCGCTCATCATCACGCCGCCCGCGGGCACGTACCCGGAGTTCACGCCCTTCGCGAAGGTCACGAGGTCCGGGACGACGTCGTGCGCGTCGAGCGCGAGCCAGTGTCCGGTGCGCCCGAAGCCCGCCATGACCTCGTCGAGGATGAGCAGGATCCCGTACCGGTCGGCGATCTCCCGGACGCCGCGCAGGTACCCGGGCGGTGGGACGAGGACGCCCGCGGTGCCCGGGATCGTCTCGAGCAGGATGGCCGCGACCGACGCGGGCCCCTCGGACTGCACGACCCGCTCGAGGTGGTGCAGGGCGCGCTCGGCCTCCTGCTCGGGACTGGTCGACCAGAACTCGGAGCGGTACGCGTACGGGCCGAAGACGTGCACGTGGCCGCGCGCGTACTCGTTGGGCACGCGCCGCCAGTCGCCCGTCGCGACGACGGCCGCGCCGGTGTTGCCGTGGTACGAGCGGTAGTGCGAGACGACCTTGTCGCGGCCCGTGTGCAGGCGCGCCATCCGGATCGCGTTCTCGTTGGCGTCGGCGCCGCCGTTGGTGAAGAACACCTTGCTGAAGCCCGCCGGGGCGTGCGCGAGGACCCGCTCGGCGGCCTCGCCGCGGACCAGGGCCGCGGTGGACGGCGCGACCGTCGCGAGCCGCCCGGCCTGCTCCTGGATGGCCGCGACGACGCGCGGGTGCTGGTGCCCGACGTTCGTGTTGACGAGCTGGCTGGAGAAGTCGAGGTACCGGCGCCCGGCGTGGTCCCACACGTGCACGCCGCTGCCGCCCGCGAGGACGAGCGGGTCGAGCCCGCCCTGCGCGGACCAGGAGTGGAACACGTGCGCACGGTCGAGCCGGCGTGCGGCGTCGTCGTCCGGGTGGGTGGTGGTGCTGGTCGGGTCGGTCACGTCTCCCCCTCGTTCGGGCCGTTCGTCGTCGCTGGTCGGGGCTCCGGTCGCAGTGCCAGGGACCCCGTGGACGGTGCGGGCGGCGCCCCCTCTGGCCGCCGCCCGCACCGGTCCCGGTCAGGCGCCGCCCGGCTCCAGCGTGACCTCCAGCGGGGCGAAGTCGGCGCCGTCGACGTCGACGCCCTCCTCGCGGAGCTGCGCGAGCGCCTCCTCGACGTACTCGTTGGTGTACGCGTCGTCGCTCGGCTCGGCCGTGATGACGGTCGCGCCCTGGTCGTTGCGGGTGTTGAGGGCCACGTCGACGGTCTGCGACCACAGGCGCTCGTCGATGATGCCGATCCCGCCGGCCGACGGCCAGATCAGCCGGTTGACCTCGTTGACCTGCCACAGCTGGTGGCTCGCGCCGAGCTGCGAGCCCGCCGCCACGACGACGTCACGCGCCGCCTCCGGGTTGTCGCGCACGTAGATCCAGCCCTTGAGGCTGGCCTTGAGGAACTTCACGGTCGTCTCGGCGTACTCCTCGTCGTCCGCGAGGCGCTCGGTGTTCGCCCAGATCGCGTCCTGGAGCATCGCGGTGCCCTCGTCGTTCCAGTCGACGACGTTGAAGTCCTGCGGCGTGTACAGCTCGCCGGTCTCGGGGTTCTCGGCCTCCAGGACCTGCGCGTACTCGTTGTACGTCATCGCCTGGGCGGCGTCGATCTCGCCCGACAGCAGGGCGTTCATGTCGAACTGCTGCTGCACGAGCGTGACGTCGGTCGCGGGGTCGAGGCCCGCCTTCGACATGCCGGCGAACAGCTCGAACTCGTTCCCGAAGCCCCAGTTGCCGACCTTCTTGCCGGCGAGGTCCGCGGCGGACGTGATGCCCTTGTCCTTGAACGACACCTGGAGCGTGCCCGAGCGCTGGAAGATCTGCGCGACGTCGGTGATCCCGGCGCCCTGCTCGCGCGACGCCAGCGCCTTGGGCACCCACGCGATCGCGTAGTCGACGGACCCGTCGGCGAGGACGGACTGCGGCACGATGTCGACGCCGCCCTCGACGATCTCGACGTCGAGCCCCTCGTCCTCGTAGTAGCCCTGGTCGACGGCCGCGAAGTAGCCGGCGAACTGGGCCTGCGTGAACCACTGGAGCTGGAGCTTGACGGGCGTGAGGGCGCCGGCCGAGGCGCTGGCCTCGGGCTCGTCGCCATCCTGCCCGCCGCTGCCGCTGCTGCACGCGGACAGCGAGAGCGCGGTGGCGACGCCGACGACGGTCGCGGTCCACGCGGAACGCCTGGTGAGTCTCATCTCGGTTCCTCCTGGGGTCAGCACTGCCGGGGTACTGTGCCGGGTGCCGCGCGGGGGGCGCGGGCCCTGCGGTCGCGATCGCGGGGGCGGGTCGCGGTCGGCCGCACCTGGCGTCGTCGGCAGGCGGGACGGGTGGGGGGCCGGGTCACGTCACGTCGGGGACCGTCCCGTGGCGGCGGGCGACGACGCGCTCGACGGCGGCCGTCGCGAGGTAGAAGACGAGGCCGAGGACGATCGCGCCGAGCACGAACGCCCAGGCCCGCGCGTAGGCGCTGTTGGCGGCGGCGGACGTGATCCGCGAGCCGAGCCCGTTCTGCAGACCGCCGAAGTACTCGGCGACGACGGCCGCGATGACACCGGTGGACGACGCGATCCGCAGCCCGGTGAACAGGTACGGCAGCGCGCCGGGGATCGTCACGGTCCGGGTCGTCTGGGCGCCCGTGGCGGCGTAGGCACGCATGAGGTCGCGGTGCACGGGCTGCACCTGGCGCAGCCCGCGCAGCGTGGTGACGAACACGGGCGCGAACACGACGACCGCGACGACGAGCCGCCGGGGCGTGGTCGACGTCGTGCCGAACAGCGTGTTGAGCGCGGGCGCGAGCGCGACGATCGGCATGACCGACACCGCGGCGGCCGTCGGCGACAGCAGGCCGTCGACCATCCGGCTGCGGGCCGCGACGACGGCCGCGAGCACCGCGGTCGCGGCCCCGACGAGCAGCCCGACGAGCACGTTCGCGCCCGTCGCGAGCGCGGCCGACCAGACGAGGGGCACGACCTCGCGGAGCTGCTCGGCGATCGCCGTCGGGCTGGGCAGCAGGTACGGCGGCAGGTCCGCGCCGACGACGAGGGCCTGCCACGCGACCAGGACCGCGACGCCGAGCAGGACGGGCGCGAGCAGGCGCCCGAGCCGGGCGAGGCTCGCACGACGCCGCGGCGCGGTCCCCGCGGTGACGGCCGTGCCCGCAGCGCCGGCGGTGCCGGTCGTGGCGCTCACCGGACGTCCACCCCGCGCGCCGTGGCGGGCGTGCCGCCGTGCAGCGCCTCGCGGACGGCGGTGACGGCGGCGAAGAACGCGGCGTCCTCGCGCAGGTCGTCGGTCCGCTCGGCAGTCCGCGCCAGGTCGACGGGCACGACCTGCGTGATGCGCCCGGGCCGCGGCGACATAACGACGACCCGTTGGGACAGGAACACGGCCTCGGGGATGGAGTGCGTGACGAACACGACGGCCGCTCCCGTCTCGGCGCACAGGCGCACGAGCTCGGTCTGCATGCGCTCGCGCGTCATCTCGTCGAGCGCGCCGAACGGCTCGTCCATGAGCAGCAGGCTCGGGCGCTCGGCGAGCGACCGGGCGATGGCGACGCGCTGCTGCATGCCGCCCGACAGCTGGTGCGGGAAGTGCCGCGCGAAGTCGGTGAGCCCGACCAGGGCGAGCAGGTCCGCGGCCCGGGCGGCCCGCTCGCGCCGGCCGACGCCGTGCAGCTCGAGGGGCAGCTCGACGTTCGCGGCGACGGTCCGCCACGGCAGGAGCCCTGCCTGCTGGAACGCGATGCCGTAGTCCTGCGCCTCGCGGGCGACCCGCGGCGAGCGGCCGAAGACCTCGATCTCGCCCGACGACGGCTCGTCGAGGTCGGCGACGAGCCGCAGCAGCGTCGACTTGCCGCAGCCCGACGGCCCGATGAGGGAGACGAACTCACCCGCGGCGATGCGCAGGTGGACGTCGTCGAGCGCGGTGACGGTGCCGGCCTTGGTCGTGAAGACCTTGGAGACGCCACGGACGTCGACCGCGGTCGCGGGACCGGCGGGCCCGTCGGGCACGGCGGTCACGGTGCTCGCGGGGACAGCGACCGGTGCGGGCGCGTCCTGCTCGTCGAGGGCGGTGCGTGCGTCGCTCATGAGACCTCCGCGTGGCGGTAGCGGCCCAGGCCGAGCCCGAGCAGGGTGACGAGTCCGGCGGCGACGAGGCCGAGGACGGCGGCGGCGAGGATCGCGGCCCACGGCTTGGCGGGGTCGCCGCTCGCGGCCTGGGCGTAGGCGATGACGAGCCGCCCGACACCGCCGCGGGTGCCGGTGGACACCTCGGCGACGATCGCGCCGACGACGGCCGTGGCCGCGGCGAGCCGCAGGGCGGGCAGCAGGTAGGGCACGGACGCGGGCAGCCGCAGCGACACCAGCGTCCGGCCCCAGGACGCGGCCTGGGCGCGAAACAGCTCGACCTGCGCGGTCGTCGGCGACTGCAGGCCCTTGAGCATCCCGACCGCGACGGGGAAGAACGCGAGGTAGGACGCGATGAGCGCGACCGACATCCACTTCTGCCACGCGAACGCGCCGATCTCGATGCGTCCGCCCCACCCGACGACGAGCGGCGCGAGGGCGACGAGCGGGACGGTCTGGCTGAGCACGACCCAGGGCAGCAATGCGGACTCGGCGACCCGCCAGCGCGCCATGAGCACGGCGGCCAGTCCCCCGCCGACGACGCCGAGCACCCATCCGGCGGCGGCGACACGCAGCGTGAACCAGCCGGCCTGGAGCATCGCGCCGAGGACGGTGGGCGCGCCCGCCGCGGACGTCTCCGGCTGGCCGAGCCGGGTGACGACGTCCCACACGTGCGGCATCGCGACGTCGTCGGTGCGCGGCAGCACGCTCGCCTCGCCGACGTGCCAGCCGGTGTCGGGGACGACGGCCTTGACGACCTCCCAGAGGACGACGAGCAGGACCACGGCGGCGGCGGCCCAGCCCGCGGACCGGGCGGCGCGTCGTGCGGACGACCGGACCGCACCCGCAGGGGCCGGGGCGCTGCTCACGCGGTCGCCACCACGTGCTCGGCGAGCGCCGGGATGACCCGCTCGCCGTACAGCCGCATCGTCTCCTCCTTGTTGTCGTGCTGGAGGTAGGCGGCGAACTGGGTGACGCCGAGGTCGCGCAGCGCCTCGAGCTTCTGCACGTGCTCGCGCGGGCTGCCCAGCAGGCAGAACCGCTCGACGATCTCGTCGGGCACGAACGTCGTGTGCGAGTTCCCGGCGCGGCCGTGCTCGTTGTAGTCGTAGCCCTCGCGGCCCTTGATGTAGTCGGTGAGGGCCTTCGGCACGCTGCTGTCGCCGCCGTACCGGGCGACGATGTCGGCGACGTGGTTGCCGACCATGCCGCCGAACCACCGGCACTGCTCGCGCATGTGCGCGCGGGCCGCCGGGGAGTCGCCGTCGCCGACGTACGCGGGGGCGGCGACGCAGAACTGGATCGCGTCGGGGTCGCGCCCGGCGGCCTCGGCGGCGTCGCGCACGACCTTGATGGTCCACGCGGCGATGTCGGGGTCGGCGAGCTGCAGGATGAACCCGTCGCCGACCTCGCCGGTGAGCTTGAGCGCGAGCGGCCCGTACGCGGCGACCCAGACGTCGAGCGCGGACCCCTTGGCCCACGGGAACCGCACGGTGCGGCCGTTGTGCTCGACCGCACGGTCGTTGGCGAGCTCACGGATCACGTGGATCGACTCGCGCAGCGTCGCCAGGTTCGACGGCCGCCCGTTGAGCGTGCGGACCGCGGAGTCGCCGCGGCCGATGCCGCACACGGTCCGGTTGCCGTACATCTCGTTGAGCGTCGCGAACAGGGACGCCGTCACGGTCCAGTCGCGCGTCGCGGGGTTCGTCACCATGGGGCCGACGACGACCTTGCGCGTCGCGGCGAGGATCGCCGAGTAGATGACGAACGGCTCCTGCCACAGCAGGTGCGAGTCGAACGTCCACACGTAGTCGAAGCCGTGCGTCTCGGCCTGGCGGGCCAGGTCGACGGTCCGCGAGGCGGGCGGGTTGGTCTGCAGGACGACACCGAAGTCCACGGCGTGGCTCCTCTCGTGGGGGGCGGCGGGGCGGGCGGTCAGACGAGGTACTGCGACAGGCCCCGCTTGACGAACTGCCCGTGCCCGGGGCGGCCGTGGTAGCCGGCGTCGTCGACGAGGACCTCGCCGCGGGACAGCACGACGTCCACGTGCCCGTCGACCTCGAACCCCTCCCACGCGGAGTGGTCCATGTTCATGTGGTGCGTCCGGCCCTCCCCGACGCCGATCGACGTGTGGCCGGCGGGGTCGTAGACCACGACGTCGGCGTCGGCCCCGGGCGCGATGACGCCCTTGCGGCCGTACAGCCCGAACATCCGCGCGGGGGTCGTCGAGGTGAGCTCGACCCAGCGCTCGAGCGTGATCTGCCCGGTCACGACGCCCTGGTACATGAGGTCGAGACGGTGCTCGACGGACCCGATGCCGTTGGGGATGGCCCGGAAGTCGCCGACGCCGAGCTCCTTCTGGCCCTTCATGCAGAACGGGCAGTGGTCGGTCGAGACCATCTGCAGGTCGTTGGTGCGCAGCGCCTGCCACATGTGGTCCTGGTGCCCCTCGGCCCGCGACCGCAGGGGCGTCGAGCACACCCACTTCGCGCCCTCGAACCCGGGTGCCCCGAGCTGCTCCTCGAGCGACAGGTAGAGGTACTGCGGGCAGGTCTCGCCGAACACGTTCTTGCCGTTGTCGCGGGCCCACGCGAGCTGCTGGACGGCCTGCTTGGCGGAGACGTGCACGACGTACAGGGGTGCGTTCGTGACGTCGGCCAGCATGATCGCGCGGTGCGTGGCCTCCTCCTCGAGCTGCCAGGCGCGGGCGATCCCGTGGAAGTACGGGTCGGTCTTGCCCTGCGCGACGAGCTGCGCGGCGAGGACGTCGATCGCGGGCCCGTTCTCGGCGTGCATCATCGTGAGCAGCCCGAGGTCGGCGGCCTTCTGCATGGCCCGCAGGATCTGCGCGTCGTCCGCGTAGAACACGCCGGGGTACGCCATGAACAGCTTGTAGCTGGTGACGCCCTCGGCGACGAGTCCCTCCATGGCCTGCAGCGCGTCCTCGTCGACCCCGCCGACGATCTGGTGGAACGCGTAGTCGACCGCGCACTGCCCGGCCGCCTTCTCGTGCCACGCGGCGAGCCCGTCCATGACCCGCTCACCCGTGCGCTGCACGGCGAAGTCGATGATCGTCGTCGTGCCGCCCCAGGCCGCGGCGCGCGTGCCCGTCTCGAACGTGTCGGACGCCGCGGTGCCGCCGAACGGCAGCTCCATGTGGGTGTGGGCGTCGATGCCGCCGGGGATCACGTACTTCCCGGTGGCGTCGACGACCCGGTCGACGTGCCCGGCCAGGTCGAAGCCGAGCAAGGTCGAGCCGGGTGCGAGCACCGCGGCGATGGTCTCGCCGTCGACGAGCACGTCGGCGGGGGTGCGGCCCGTCGCGCTGACGACGGTGCCGCCGGTGATGAGGGTCTTCACGGGGACGTCCTTCCGCAGGGGGTGGTCGGCCGGGGCTCGCCGCCGGTCAGGGCGCGACGATGGGGCCGTAGGCGTCCGGCCGGCGGTCGCGGAAGAACTGCCAGCGCTCGCGGACCTGGCGGATCTGGTCGAGGTCGAGGTCCCGGACGAGCAGCTGGTTCTCGGTGGTCGAGCCGACCTCGCCGACGTAGTTCCCGTCGGGACCGACCGCGTAGGACGAGCCGTAGAACGCGACGGCCTCGTCGCCGTACTCGTTGTCCTCGCGGCCGACCCGGTTGTTCGCGACGACGTAGTAGCCGTTGGCGACGGCGGCGGCGGGCTGCTCGATCTCCCAGAGCTTGTTGGAGATGCCGGGCGCGGTGGCGTTCGGGTTGAACACGATCTCGGCGCCGTTCAGCGCGAGCACCCGCCAGCCCTCGGGGAAGTGCCGGTCGTAGCAGATGTTGACGCCGATCTTCCCGACCGCGGTCTCGAACACCGGGTAGCCGAGGTTGCCGGGCCGGAAGTAGAACTTCTCCCAGAACTTCGGCAGGTGCGGGATGTGGTGCTTGCGGTACTTGCCGAGGTAGGTGCCGTCGGCGTCGATCACGGCGGCCGTGTTGTAGAGGACGCCGGGCTGCGCCTCCTCGTACACCGGCAGCACGATGACCATGCCGAGCTCGGCGGCGAGCGCCGCGAACCGCTCGGTCGTCGGGCCGGGCACCGACTCGGCGTAGTCGTAGTAGGCGGTGTCCTGCGTGATGCCGAAGTACGGCCCGTAGAACAGCTCCTGGAAGCAGATGACCTGGGCTCCGGCCGACGCGGCCTCGCGCGTCCAGGCCTCGTGGAGCGCGATCATCGACTCCTTGTCCCCGGTCCAGGTGGCCTGGGTGAATGCGACGCGCACGACGGTCATGGGGTGTCCTCCGGGTCCTCGGTCGGCCGTGGACGGCGCCCGGCCCGGGCGGAGGTGGTGCGTCCTGCGACGGCTCCCGCTCCCCGGGTCGGGCCCCGTCGCCTGAATGTGACTCTCGGCGTTGAACATTTCTGCGGGGTTACCCCTCGTTTCCGCCGCGCGAACAACGGGGCCCCTCGTGTAAACACCTCCGCCACCGTCCGGTTCGTCCGTCCGGACCGGGCCGGAGCACCCGCGCGGCACCGGCATGCTGACCGCCATGGACCTCGCCTCCCACGTCGACGACCGGTCGCCGCGCGGCATCGCCGCCGCCGTCGCCCGCCTCGTGCACGGCGGCGACCTGCTGCCCGGCGACCGCCTGCCGACCGTCCGCGCGCTCGCCGTCGACCTGGGCGTGAGCCCCGCGACCGTGAGCGGTGCGTTCCAGGCGCTCGCGACCGTCGGGCTCGTCGCGTCGCGCGGGCGCGCCGGCACGTACGTCCTGCCCCCACCCGCCGCGTGGCTCCCGCCGCGCTACCGCGACCTCGCCGAAGGCGCACCCGCCCGGCTCGACCTGTCGACCGGCACCCCCGACCCGGACCTGCTCCCGGCGCTCGGCCCCGCGCTCGCCCGTGTCGCGGCCCGCACGCCCGCGGCCGAGGCCGGCACGTACCTGTCGACGCCGGTCGTCCCCGAGCTCGAGTCGCTGCTGCGCGAGTCGTGGCCGTTCGTGCCGCAGCGCCTCACCGTCGTCGACGGCGCGGTCGACGCCATCAGCCGCACGCTGGAGCAGGTCGCGTCGTTCGGCGACCGTGTCGCCGTCGAGGACCCGGGCTTCCCGCCGCTGTTCGACCTGCTCGACCAGCTCGGCCTGCAGCGCGTCCCGTGCGCGCTCGACCGCAACGGCATGCGGCCCGACGCGCTCGACTCCGCACTGGCCGCGGGTGCGACCGTCGTCGTCCTGCAGCCGCGCGCGCAGAACCCCACCGGGGTCGGGCTCACCCCGACGCGGGCACGCGAGCTCGCGGCCGTCGTCCGCCGGCACGGCTCCCCCGTGACCGTCGTCGAGGACGACCACTGCGGCCAGATCTCCTCGGCGCGCGACGTGTCCCTCGGCACGTGGCTGCCCGACGCGACCGTGCACGTCCGCTCGTACTCCAAGTCCCACGGCCCGGACCTGCGGCTCGCGGCCGTCGGCGGTCCGGCGCGCGTGCTCGACGCGCTCGTCGCGCGCCGCATGCTCGGCCCCGGCTGGACGAGCCGACTGCTGCAGCACGTCCTCGTCGACCTGCTCACCGACCCGGCCGCCGTCGAGGCCGTCGCGCACGCCCGCCGCGTGTACTTCGCCCGCCGCCGGGCGCTCGCCACCGCGCTCGCGCTGTTCGACGTGCACGTCGACGGCGGCGACGGCATCAACCTGTGGCTGCCCGTGCACGACGAGCGGACCGCGCTGCTGCGCCTGGAGGCCGCGGGCATCCGCGCCGCACCGGGCACCCCGTTCGCAGCCAACCGCGACGACGCCACGGGTGGGCACCTGCGCGTCACGGTCGGGCTGCTGACCGCCGACGTCGCCGAGGTCGCACAGGCGCTCGCGCTCGCCGCACGCCCCTGACCAGCGCACCCGTCGGCCGCACGGCGCGCGGCCCGCGGCAGCCGTCGACCGTCCGCACTTGCGGCGGGCGACCCGTCGCGGCCTAGGCTGTGCTCCGGAACCCGACCTGTCGTTGGCCGGGTCGCGCCGCCCGGCACTCGGCGGCCCTCCGGGGTGCGACGTGCACCCGCCCCGTCGTGCGCGCCGCCGCGCACCCCCGCCCGCGCAGGGGTCGTGGCCCGTGCGCACCCAGCCCCGGAGTGTCGATGCCCCACCGTGCCGTCCCGTCCGCGTCCCCGTCCGCCGACGCGCCCGCCGCCCTGCCGACCGCCCCGCACGCCCGCCTGCGCGCCGCTCTCCGGCGCGGCCGGACGCCCGCCGTCCTCGTCGCCGTCGCCGCCCTGGGCCTGTCCGCGTGCGCGTCCGACGCCGGCGCCGACCCGGACGTCCCCGCGGCCACCGCGACGCGGACCGCACCCGGCTTCTCCCCCGTCACCGTCGACAACTGCGGCACGACGGTCACCGTCGACACCCCGCCGCAGCGCGTCGTGACGATCAAGTCGACCGCGACCGAGATGCTGCTCGCGCTCGGCCTCGGCGACCAGGTCGTCGGCACCGCGTTCGCGGACGGCCCCGTCCCTGACGCGTACGCGGACGCGTACGACGCGATCCCCGTCGTCTCCGACAAGGTCCCCGGCCAGGAGGCGCTGCTCGGCCTCGAGCCCGACTTCGTGTACGCCGGGTGGGAGTCGAACTTCTCCGCCGACGGTGCGGGCGAGCGCGCGGCCCTCGCCGGGCTCGGGATCGGCACGTACGTGTCGCCCGCGGCGTGCAAGGAGGAGGGCTACCAGCCCGACCCGCTGACGTTCGACGTCGTCGACGAGGAGATCCGGGAGGTCGCGTCGCTGTTCGGCGTGACCGACCGCGCGGAGGAGCTCATCGCCGCGCAGCACGACGCGCTCGACGCCGTCGAGCCGCCCGCCGAGCCGACGACCGCCCTGTGGTACTCGTCGGGGTCGGACACCCCGTACGTGGGGGCCGGCATCGGCGCGCCGCAGATGATCCTCGACGCGGCCGGGCTGACGAACATCTTCGCCGACGTGCACGACACGTGGACGTCGGTCGGCTGGGAGCAGGTCGTGGCCGCGGACCCGGACGTCATCGTGCTGGTCGACGCGTCGTGGAACACCGCGGACAGCAAGATCGCGCTGCTCGAGGCCAACCCCGCGACGGCCCGCCTGACGGCCGTGCAGGAGCACCGCTACGTGACGGTCCCGTTCGCCGCGACCGAGGCGGGCGTGCGCAACGTCGAGGCGGTCGTCTCCGTCGCCGACCAGCTCGCGGCGCTCGACGGGCGGTGACGGCGACGACCACCACGGCGACCCGCGCCACCGGCACGACGACCCCGCCGTCCGCCGGCGGACGGCGACGCGCACCGCTCCCCGTCCTGCTGCTCGTCGGGGTGGGCGTCCTGGTCGCGACCGTCCTGGTGACCGTGACGATCGGACCGGCGGACCTCGCGGTCGGCGAGGTCGCGCGCAGCATCGCGACGCACGTCGGGCTCGACGTCGTCCCGGTGAGCCCGCTGCACGACGCGATCGTGTGGGACCTGCGCCTGCCCCGCGTCCTGACGGCCGCGGCCGTCGGGGCGGGCCTGGCGCTCGCCGGGGCCGTCATGCAGAGCCTCACGCGCAACCCGCTGGCCGACCCGTACCTGCTGGGGCTGTCGTCGGGCGCGTCGCTCGGGGCGGTCGCGGTGCTCGTCGTGGGCGTCGCGGTGCTGCTGCCCGTCGCGGCGTTCGCGGGGGCGATGGCGGCGCTCGTCGCGACCCTCGCGCTCGCGCGCTCGAACGGCACGCTGACCCCGGGCCGGGCGGTCCTCGCCGGGCTCGCGGTGTCCCAGCTCGCCGCCGCGGGCACGTCGTTCGTCATCTTCTGGACGGCGACGGGCGACTCCTACCGGGAGATCCTGTCGTGGCTGCTCGGCTCGCTGGCCGGGGCCACGTGGGCCTCGGTCGCCATCGCGGGGATCGCGGTCCTCGTCGTCGGGTCGGTCGTGGTGCTCGCGGGCCAGCGGCTCGACGCGTTCGCGTTCGGCGACACCGCGGCGGCCGCGCTCGGCATCGACGTCGACCGCACCCGGTGGGCGCTCATGACGCTCGTCGCGCTGCTCACCGGGGCGATGGTCGCCGTGAGCGGCGCGATCGGCTTCGTCGGCCTCGTCCTGCCGCACGCCGTCGGCGCGCTCACCGGCCCGGCGCACCGGCGGCTGCTGCCCGTCGCGGCGCTCGCCGGCGCGGTGTTCCTCGTCTGGGCGGACACCCTTGCGCGCACCGTGTTCGACCCGCGCGAGCTGCCCGTGGGGATCGTCACCGCCCTCATCGGCGTGCCCGTCTTCGCGGTGCTGCTGCGCCGGGGACGGGGGTCGGCGTGGACGTGACGCTCGCCGGGGTCGGCACGCGGCTCGGCGGCCGGTGGGTCGTCGACGGCGTCGACGCGACCCCGCCGCCCGGCCGGCTCACGGGGCTGCTCGGCCCGAACGGCGCGGGCAAGTCGACCCTCCTGCGGCTCGTCGCGGGCCTGCTCAAGCCCGAGCGCGGCGCGGTGCTCGTCGGCGACCAGCCCGTGGCGTCGATGGGCCGCCGCGACCGCGCCCGCCGCATCGCCCTGCTGGAGCAGGAGTCGTCGAGCAGCGTGCCGCTCACGGTCCGCGAGGTCGTCGCGCTCGGCCGCATCCCCTACCGCTCGCTGTGGGGGTCCGACGCGGGCGACGAGGCGGTCGACCGGGCGCTCGTCGCGGCGGACGCGACCCATCTCGCCGACCGCCCCTGGTCGACCCTGTCCGGCGGTGAGCGCCAGCGCGTGCACGTCGCGCGCGCCCTCGCCCAGGAGCCCGAGGTGCTGCTCCTCGACGAGCCGACGAACCACCTCGACGTCAGCGCCCAGCTCTCGCTGCTGGCGTTCGTCCGCGACCTCGGCACCACGACCGTCGCGGCGCTGCACGACCTCAACCTCGCGGCCGCGTTCTGCGAGCACGTCGTCGTCCTGTCGGCCGGTCGCCTCGCCGCGGCCGGGCACCCCCGCGAGGTCCTGCGTCCCGCGCTGCTGCGCGAGGTGTACGGCGTCGACGCGGACGTCCTGGAGCACCCCCGCACCGGGCGCCCCGTCATCGCGTTCCACGAGCCGGCGCCGGCCGCGGCCGTCCCGGCTCCCGTCTCCGCGGGAGAGCCATGAGGATCACCGTCCTGTCCGGCGGCGTCGGCGGCGCGCGCTTCACGCGCGGGCTGCTCGCCCTGCTGCGCGACCGGCTGCCCGACGGGTCGGGCGGCACGACCGCGCAGGTCACCGTCGTGGCGAACACCGGCGACGACCTGTGGCTGCACGGCGTCCGCGTCTGCCCCGACCTCGACACCCTGATGTACACGCTCGGCGACGCCGTCCACGAGCAGCAGGGCTGGGGCCGCCGCGACGAGTCGCGTCGCGTGTCCGACGACCTCACCGCGTACGGCCTCGGCTGGGACTGGTTCACGCTCGGCGACCTCGACCTGGCGACGCACCTCGCGCGCACCGAGCTGCTGCTGTCGGGCATCCCCCTGTCCGCCGTGACGGCCCGCCTCGCGGAGCGCTGGCGTCCCGGCGTGACGCTGCTGCCCATGTCGGACGACGAGGTCGAGACCCACGTCGAGACGGCCGACGGCGACCTGCTGCACTTCGAGGAGTGGTGGGTGCGGCACCGCGCCGCCCTGCCGGCGCGCCGGTTCGTCCAGGTCGGCCTCGACACCGCCACCGCCGGGCCGGGCGTCCTCGACGCCCTCACCGACGCCGACGTCGTCGTGCTGCCGCCGTCCAACCCGGTCGTGTCGGTCGGCACGATCCTCGCCCTCCCGGGCGTGCGTGACGTGCTGCGGACCACCGCGGCGCCCGTCGTCGGGGTCAGCCCTGTCGTCGGTGGCGCGCCCGTGCGCGGCATGGCCGACGCGTGCCTGACCGCGATCGGGGTCGCGACCACCGCCGACGCGGTCGCCCGGCACTACGGGCGCCGCGTCGAGGGCGGCGTGCTCGACGCCTGGCTCGTCGACGACGTGGACGCCGCCGTGGTCGAGCTGCTGCGCACCGACGGCTGGGCCGTCGAGGCCGCACCGACGCTCATGACCGACGTCCCCGCGACGGCCGCGATCGCCGCCCGCACCCTCGCGCTCGTGGACCGCCTCCCGTGACGGGATGGTGGGTCGTCGTCCCCGTCAAGGACGCCCGGCACGGCAAGTCGCGCCTCGCGGGCGTGCTCGCCGACGACGACCGTGCCCGGTTCGTGCGGGCCATGGCGCTCGACACGCTCGCGGCCGCCGGTGCGGCGACGCTCGTCGACGGCGTCGTCCTGGTCACGCCCGACCAGGTGCTCGCGTCGTGGGCGCAGCGCGGCGGCGCGGTGGTCGTCGACGAGCCCCACGGTGGCGGGCTCGACGCGGCCGTCCTCGCGGGCGCCTCCCGGGCGCGCGCGCTCGCGCCGGGCTGCGCGGTCGCCGCCCTGCTCGGCGACCTGCCGGGGCTCGACCCCGCCGACCTCGACGCGGCCCTGCTGCTCGCCGCCGCGCACCGGCGTGCGCACGTCCCCGACGCCGCGGGCACCGGCACGACGCTGCTCACGGCCTCCCCGGGGTCGGACCTGCGGCCCGTGTTCGGCACGGGCTCCTCCGACCGGCACGTCGCCGCCGGGCACGTGCGGCTCGACGTCCCGGCGGACTCGACGCTCCGGCACGACGTCGACGACCCGGCGGACCTCGACACGCTCGTCGACGCGCGGGCTGCCCACGACGCGGGCGCGCAGGCCAGGATGGGCTCATGACGCTCTGGCTGACCGGCGACGACGCCGCGGACCGACTGCTCTCCGACGACCCGTTCGCACTGCTCGTCGGGATGCTGCTCGACCAGCAGGTGACGATGGAGAGCGCGTTCGCGGGACCGTCGAAGATCGCGGAGCGGATGGGCGGCCTGGACGTGCACGAGGTCGCCGACGCCGACCCCGAGGCGTTCGCGGCGCTGTGCGCGACGCCGCCCGCGGTGCACCGCTACCCGGGCTCGATGGCCGGCCGCATCCAGGCGGTGGCCCGCGCGGTCGTCGAGGAGTACCACGGCGACGTGGCCCGCATCTGGACGACGGGCGACCCCGACGGTGCGACGGTGCTGAAGCGGCTCAAGGCGCTGCCCGGGTTCGGCGACCAGAAGGCGCGCATCTTCCTGGCGCTGCTCGGCAAGCAGTACGGCGTCACCCCGGACGGCTGGCGCGAGGCCGCGGGTGCGTACGGGGAGGTCGACGGGCGCCGGTCGATCGCCGACGTGACGGACCCGACGTCGCTCGCCGAGGTTCGGGCGACGAAGCAGGCGGCGAAGGCGGCCGCGAAGGCCGCGAAGGGCTGAGCCGGACCCACGGACCCCGGACCTCGGGGCGGCGGGTCCGCCACGACCGGCCCCGGCGCACCGCACCGGGGCCGGTCGTGCGCAGACCTAGCGCCAGGTGTCCGTGCGCGTCACGGTCCCCGACGCGGGCACGGTCACGGTGCGGTTCGCCCCGCTCTCCCAGACGACCGCCCCGGCGGCGTCCTTCTTCACGTACTTGTACTGCACGCTCGACCCGGCGGGCAGTGCGACCACCGCGCGCCACACGGGGTACGCGGCGGAGGACAGCGGCACGGCCTTGGCCGGGTCCCAGCCGCCGAGGACCGCGGCGTCGCCGACGACGAACACGTTCTGCCCCCAGACGGTGGTCGCGTCGACGCCGAACGACACCGAGGCCGTCGCGGGCACGGTCGGCGTCGGAGTCGGCGTGGGGGTCGGGGTCGGCGTGGGCGTCGTGCCGCAGGGGCTCCCGGCGGTGACGACTCCCCCGGCGACGCGCACGGCGGGGCCGCTCAGCGTGTAGTCCTGCCCGCCGTTGTTGTCCCAGGTCCCGGTGCCGTTCGTGAACGCGGCGGTCACCGAGGCCCCACCGGACGCGATCTCGCGCGCGACCCACCCGGAGCAGGCGGGGGCCATCTCGACGCCGGGCACGGTCGTCCACGGCCCGCTGCCGACGCGGTGGTGGATGCGGTAGGCCGACCACCCGGGCGTCGTCGCGTAGTAGACGGTCGTCGTGGCGGACGGCTGGCCCGCGGGCCGACCGACGTGGATCGCGACGGCGCCGTAGGCGGGCACGGTCGCGGTGAACGTCCCGGTCGAGGAGACGGTGACGGTCGAGGTGCAGGTCGTCGACGCGACGACGTCGCAGTACGTCCCGGCGGGCAGGCCGGTCTGGAAGGTGCGGCTGACGGCGGTCGCGCGGTTGTTGAGCGCGACGTAACCACGGTCGCCGCGGCCGAACCCGACGAGCTGCGACCCGTCGTCGGTCCAGTGCACGAGGGGTGCGTCGCCGACGGCGTTGCGGAAGCCGACCATGCCGACGACCTCGGGCCAGCGCTGCGTGCAGACCCACTGGCTGCTCGCGCACGACGCGTCGGGCACGCTCGTCGCGGTCGCGCCGGGCGCACCGGCCTCCTTGTCGCTCCACGCGTAGCCGCTGTAGACCGACGGCGAGCCGTACGGGTGGGCGAGCAGGGCGACGTTCGCGAGCCGGTACTTCGCGCCCCACTGGTAGCTCATCGTCTCGCCGTTGCGCTCGGTGTCGTGGTTGTCGACGAAGGTCCCGGCGGACGACGACGGGAGCAGCCCGTCAGTGAGCGTGCGCAGCTGCGTGAGGTTCCCGTCGAACGCGGCCTTGAGGCGCCGGCCGTAGTTGAACTCGTGCGAGTCGCCGCTGGCGAGGTACTCCGACGGCTGGACGGGCTCGCCGCTCGCGCCGATGACCTCGTGCACCCAGAACACGTCGGGGCGGGTCAGGCGCGACTTGATCGCGGCGAGGTCGGCGGCGGGGATGTGCTTGGCGGCGTCGATGCGGAACCCGGCGACGCCGAGCGCGAGGAGGTCGTTGAGGTAGGCGGCGAGGCGGTCGCGGACGTACGACGAGCCGGTGCGCAGGTCCTGCAGCGACACGAGCCGGCAGTTCTGCACCTGGTACCGGTCGCCGTAGCTGCTGATGTTCGTCCGGCAGTCGTTGAAGTCCGCGGCGCCGTAGATCCCGGGGAACGAGTCGATCCCGAAGGACGACCCCGCGACGCCGGTCCCGCTGCCCCGGTCGGCGCCGGTGGTGTGGTTGAGCACGGCGTCGGCGATGACGCCGACCCCCGCGGAACGGCAGGTGGCGACCATCGCCTGGAACTGCGCACGCGTGCCGAGCTTGGACTCGATGCGGTAGCTGACGGGCTGGTACGAGGTCCACCACTGGGTGCCGGTGACGTGCTCCTGCGGCGGCGAGACCTGCACGTACCCGAACCCGGCGGGGCCGATCGTCGAGGTGCACTCGCGCGCGACGGAGTCCCAGGTCCACTGGAAGAGGTTGAGGATGACGTTGCCGCGCCCGTTCGCGGACGGCACGACGGGGTGCGGCACGGGCGTGGTGGCGCCGGTGGGCGCCGCGACGACGACGGCGGTAGTGGCGGCGACGAGCAGGGCGGCGAGCGCGGCGGTCAGGCGGCGCCACCCGCGGCGCGGTCCGGTCCGCGCGCGCGGTCCCGGTCGCGGGTCGGGGCGGGTCGTCGAGGGCATGGCGGTCACGGAGGGTCTCCGATCGTGCTCGGCGCACGGCGTCGTGCGCGGACGTGCGGCGGCGCCCGGCGGGCGCGCACCGTGGGGCACGCGGGGGGCTGCGTCCGTCCCGCTGCGCGGCGGGCCGGGGTGGGTCGCGACGTCGAGCTGCGCTGCTCGCCGGGTGGGGCGGTGGACGTCGGGACCGGTTCCGGGTCTCGGAAACGCTTGCTGCAACTTGCAGCACCTCGTTGCGAGCGAACGTACCACCGGGCCCCGCGACGGGACAGGGGATGATTCCCCGCCCGGCCCTGCCGCACCGACGCGGCGCTGTGACAGCATGCGGCGATGATCGTGGTGACGACGGACGTGATCCCCGGCTACCGGGTGCAGGCCGTGCTCGGCGAGGTCATGGGCCTGACGGTCCGCTCGACGAACATCGGCGGCAGCCTCACCGCGAGCCTGCGCTCGATCGGCGGCGGGGAGATCCCCGAGTACACGACGATCATGTACGAGAGCCGCCACGAGGTGATGCGCCGCATGGTCGACGAGGCACGGCAGCGCGGTGCGAACGCGATCGTCGCGATGCGGTTCGACACCGGGTCGGTCGGCCAGTTCAGCGAGGTCTGCGTCTACGGCACGGCCGTCGTCGCCGAGCCGATCCCAGCCGGCGAGCCCGGCTCGACCGGCCAGTCCGCGCACGTCGTCGCCGGTCAGCAGCCCCCGGGCTGAGACGCCACGATCCCCGACCGGCGTGCGGTCGAGGATCCTGGCGCCTCAGTCCGTGGACGGGACCGGCTGGGTCGGGCGGTGGCGCATCAGCTGACCTTGCGCCGGTACGCGGCCATCGCCACGACGTACGCGATCACGAGGACCCCGACGCACCACGCGAGGGCGACCCAGATGTCGCTGCCGACGGGCTGCCCCGAGAACAGCGCCTGGATCGAGTCCACGATCGACGTCACCGGCTGGTTCTCGGCGAACCACTGCACCGGGCCCGGCATGGTCTCCGTCGGGACGAACGCGGAGCTGATGAACGGCAGGAAGATCAGCGGGTAGGAGAACCCCGCGGCACCGTCGACCGTCTTCGCGGTGAGGCCCGCGATGACCGCGAGCCACGTGAGCGCCAGCGTGAACAGCACGAGGATGCCGCCGACCGCGAGCCACGCCCCGACGCCCGCCGAGGTGCGGAACCCCATCGCGAGGCCCACGAGCACGATGATGACGACCGTGATCCCGTTCGCGACGAGCGAGGTCAGGACGTGCGCCCACAGCACCGACGACCGGGCGATCGGCATCGAGTGGAACCGCTCGAAGATGCCGGACTGCATGTCGGTGAACAGCCGCACGGCCGTGTAGGCGATGCCCGACGCGATGGCGATGAGCAGGATCCCCGGCAGCAGGTAGTTGACGTAGTTCTCGGTGCCGGCCTGGATCGCGCCGCCGAACACGTAGACGAACAGCAGCAGCAGGGCGATCGGCGTGAGGGCCGTCGTGATGATCGTGTCGGCGCTGCGCGTGATGTGGCGCAGCGACCGGCCCGTCAGGGCGGTGGTGTCGTCGAGGACGTGCGTGGTCATGACTGGTCCTTCCCGGACTCGTGGTGCTCGGACGTGGAGGCGGTGGCCGTGCCGGCCGTGGTGCCGACGAGCGCGAGGAAGATCTCCTCGAGCGTCGGCTGCTTCTCGACGTACTCGACCGTCGCGGGCGGCAGGAGCGCCTTGAGCTCCGCGAGCGTGCCGTTCGCGATGATGCGGCCCTGGTGCAGGATCGCGATCCGGTCGGCCAGCTGCTCGGCCTCGTCGAGGTACTGCGTGGTGAGCAGGACGGTCGTCCCCTGCCGGGCCAGGCCCTGGATGACCTGCCAGACCTCGAGGCGCGCCTCGGGGTCGAGACCCGTCGTCGGCTCGTCGAGGAAGAGGACCGCCGGCTGCCCGACGAGGCTCATCGCGATGTCGAGCCGACGACGCATGCCGCCGGAGTAGGTCGCGACGCGCCGCGAGCCCGCGTCGGTGAGGCTGAAGCGCGCGAGCAGGTCGTCCGCGATCCGCCCGGGCTCGGGCAGGTGCCGCAGCCGCGCCACGAGGACCAGGTTCTCCCGGCCGGACAGGATCTCGTCGACCGCCGCGAACTGGCCGGTGAGGCTGATGGACTCGCGAACCTCGACCGGCGACGTCACGACGTCGTGCCCCTGGACGACGGCCGTGCCGGCGTCGGGCTTGAGCAGCGTGGACAGGATCCGCACCATCGTCGTCTTGCCGGCGCCGTTGGAGCCGAGCAGGGCGAAGATGCTGCCGGGGGCCACGTCGAGGTCGACGCCGCGCAGGACGTGCAGGTCCTGGTACGACTTCTCGACGCCGCGGACGCGGATGGCGGGCTCGCCGCCTCGTGGGGGTGTCGGGTGGGTGCTCATGGGTCGTTCCCTTCTCGTGAGGTCGTGCGTCTCGTGGGGTCGTGCGCTCAGCGCGCGCGCTGGACGGTGATGTCGCCGGACCGCGTGCGGGCGCGCACCGCCACGGTCTGCTCGGACCCGCCGGGACCGCGGTCGCCGTCGAGCTGGTTGCGGACGTGCCCGTCGCGCGAGGAGAGGTCGAGCCAGGCGGCGACCCCGGCGCGGACGCCGACGGTGACCTGGCCGTAGCCGCTGTCGACCTGGATCGAGCCGCTCGTGACCTCGTGCAGCCGGAGGCTCCCGTAGGCGGTCTTCGCCGTCACGGACGCGAGGGCGCGGGTGATCTCGAGGTCGCCGTAGGAGAGCTTCGCGTCGAGGTCGCCGCGGGCCTCCTCGACGTGGACGGAGCCGTGCGACGCCTTGAGGACCGCGTCGGAGCCGATCGTCCCGACCCGGATCTGGCCGTGGTCGGCCGTGATCTCGACCGTGCCCTCGGCGGCGACCACGTCGACGCTGCCGTGCGTGGCGCGCACCCACAGGTCGCCGGTGGTGTCGAGGTCGACGGACGAGCTCTTGACACGGGTCGCGCCGAGCCGCCCGACGCCCTGGACGCTGCCGAACGCGACCTCGGCGGTGAGCCGCGAGCCGGCGGGCAGCTCGACCGTGACGTCGACGGAGTCGGACGGCCCGGGCCCGATCCAGCTGAGCCGGGGCTTGGGGCCGGTGACGGTGAGCCGGCGGCCGTCGAAGTCGACCGTGGTCTCCTCGACGGCGCGACGGTCGGACGCCTTGGCGGGGCTGGTGGGCACGACCGTGACGACGGTGTCGGCGCGGTCGCCGGCGACGACGCGGACGGCGCCGACGGGCAGGTGGATCGCGAGGTCGATCGGGGTGGGGGTGCTGTACGTGGGCATGCTGACGCCTCCCGTGGTCGGGGTGTGCTCGTCCCGCCCCGCGGGTCCGCGGGGCCGGTGGTGCCGGTGCTGGTGCTGGTGCCGGTCGGTTCCGGTGCTGGTGCCGGTGCTCTCGTGAGGGCCGGAGGGCTAGCGCGCCCAGCCGGCGAAGCTGTCGCCGCTGCGCAGCGCCCGCTGCGCGGATCGTCGCTGCCGGGGCTGCACGGCGTCCGCGATCGCGCGGACCAGCCAGGCGTTGACGGACAGGCCGTCGGCCGCCGCCGCCTCGTCGACCCTCGCCTTGAGGGCGTCGGGGAGGCGGAGCGTCGTGCGGGAGGTGCTGACGTCGTCGAGGTCGACGGGTGCGGTCGGGGCGGCGGGCGCGACGTCCGCGTCGCCGTCCGTGGCCTGCTGGGTGACGACGAACTCGACCTCGCGTCCGCGCAGCCGGACGTCGACGGACCCGGGTGCGAGGTCGCGGGTGATCTCGCCGGCCGCGGCCGACAGGGCGTCGAGCAGGACGAGCCGGGTCGCGGCGTCGAGCCTGGCGGCGAGGCGCTCGGCGGCGGCACGCGTGTCGGGCGTGCCGTGCTCTGCGGCCTCGACGAGCTGGCGCTGCAGGTCGGTGACGTACTGTCCAAGTTCCATGGCACCAGCATGACACCACAGTGGTGTCATGGCAAGCATTTGTGGTGTCAGATCGCCGCCACGGTGGTGTCACACGGCGTCGAGAGTGGCGTCACGCCGCCCAGCGGAGTCGCGTCGTCGCAGGTCAGTCGCGCTCGAGCGCGTCCTTCCACCCCTGCGCGTACGCCTCCGCGCTCCCCTGCCGGAACATGTCCTCGTCGCCGGTGCGCACCAGCACGCGCGCCCCCGGGCCGTCGTCGTCGGTGACGACGTGACCCAGCCCGCGGACCACCGCGAGCGGACGGCCCGACGCCTTGCCCTTGACGAGCTCGGCGGCCGCGGCGATCTCGTCGGCGATCGCCGTGACGGTCATCGTCAGGGGTCGCCCGAACGAGTCCACCTGGCCGCGCAGGTCGTCGAGCACGGCCACGCCGGCCGCGCCGATCGCGAGGTCCGCGACGCCCTGGCGCCACGGCCGCCCCGCGGTGTCGCTCACGACGACCCCGACCCGCACCCCGAGGGCCGCCGCGACCGCCGCGCGCAGCGCACGCGCGGACGCGTCCGGGTCCAGGGGCAGCAGCAGCACCGTGCCGTCGGGCGTGTTGCTCGCGTCGACGCCCGCGGCGGCCATGACCAGCCCGAGCCGGTTCTCGACGATCCGCGTCACGCCCGTGGCGTGCTCGCGCGTCGCCACGACGCGCACGGTCTCGTCGGTGATCGCCTGCTCGCGGTCGGCCGCGGCGACGACGCGTCCCTCCGCCTTCGACAGCACCTTGCTCGTGAGGACGAGCACGTCGCCGTCGGCCAGGGCCCGGTCGGACCGCGCCGCGGCGTCGGACCGCAGCAGGTCGACGAGGAGCGCGGCGAGGTCGTCGCCAGGACGGACCTCGCCCAGCCCGTCCGGCGCCCAGACCCGCAGCTCGGCGTCCACGCTCAGCGCACCAGCTTCGGCAGCACGTCGGCGCCGAAGACCTCGATCCACTCGCGCTGGTTGCGGCCCACGTTGTGCAGGTAGATCCGGTCGAACCCGAGGTCGACGTACTTCTGGATCTCGGCGCGGTGCACGTCGGGGTCCGACGAGATGACCATGCGGCCCTCGAAGTCCTCGGGGCGCACGAGCTTGGCCATCTGCTCGAAGTCGAACGGCGAGCGGATGTCGGCCTTGGGGAACTTCATGCCGCCGTTGGGCCACTCGTGCATCGCGTTCGCGAGAGCCTCCTCGTCGGTCGACGCCCACGACATGTGCAGCTGCAGCACCTTGGGCATGGCCTCGCCGTCACGGCCTGCCTCGCGCGCACCCTCGTGGAACTTGCCGAACAGGCCGCTGATCTTCTCCAGCGGCGCACCGACGGTGATGAGCCCGTCGGCGTGCTTGCCGGCGCGCTTGGCGGTGACGGGACCCGCGGTGGCGACGAGGATCTCCGGCGCGACCTCCGGCATGGTCCACAGGCGCGTCGACTCGAGCTTGTAGAACTGCCCGGCGTGCTTGACGTCACGGCCCGCGAGGGACGCGGCGAACAGCTTCTTGATGACGTCGATCGCCTCGAACATGCGGTTGATCCGCTCGGGCGCCTCGGGCCAGTACTCCGCGATGATGTGCTCGTTCAGCGCCTCGCCCGAGCCGAGCCCCAGCCAGTGCCGCCCCGGGTACATCGCGGCCAGCGTCGCCGACGCCTGCGCGACCATCGCCGGGTGCCACCGGAAGGTCGGCGCCGTCACGCCGGGACCGAAGTCGCCGCGCGTGCGCTCGCCGACCGCCGTCAGGACGTTCCAGACGAAGGACGACTGCCCCTGCGCCGGGACCCACGGCTGGAAGTGGTCCGCCGCCATCACGCCGGAGAAGCCGTGCTCCTCCGCGAGCGCGGACAGGGCCACCGCCTCCGTCGGGTGGAACTGCTCCAGCATCGCCGCGTAGCCGACCGTCAGCCCGTTCGCCGTCACACCGCTCACCCGCGTCGCTCTCCCTCGTCCGCACCGTCGGGCACCACCGCCGAGCGGGGTGGGCCTCCGGCGACACTAACCCCGCCGTGTGTCCGGCGTGTTCCCGACCACCCGGTCAGCGTCCCGTGCCGGCCGGTGGCAGGGGCGGCAGCACGGGGGCGTACAGCCACGCGTCGAGGAGGGCACCGAGCGGCTGCCCGGTCACCTCGGCGCCGAGCGCGACGAGCTCGGGCGTGCTCACCGAGCCGTGCGCGTGCCGTTGGGTCCACGCGCGCAGCAGCGCGAAGAACGCGTCGTCGCCCACCGTCAGCCGCACCGCGTGCAGCGTGAGCGCGCCGCGCTTGTAGAGCCGGTCGTCGAACATGAGGTCGGGCCCGGGGTCGCCGACCACGAGGTCCTGCGGGAGCGCCGCGAGGCGGGCGTGCGCGGTCCGGGCCTGCGCGTCGGCGGACCGCCCGCCGGACTCCTGCGACCACAGCCACTCGGCGTAGCAGGCAAAGCCCTCGTGCAGCCAGATGTCGTGCCAGCGCCGCGCGGTCAGGCTGTTGCCGAACCACTGGTGCGCGAGCTCGTGCGCGACGAGCCGCTCGGAGCCGCGCCGCCCGTCGACGTGGTTGGCGCCGAACACCGACAGCCCGCTGGCCTCGAGCGGGATCTCCAGGGCGTCGTCCGTGACGACCACGCCGTACGACGGGAACGGGTACGGCCCGAACCGGTCGACGAACAGCGCCATCATCTGCGCCTGCCGCCCGAAGTCGTGCCGGAACGCGTCCACCAGCCGGGCGGGCACCGACGCGCGCTGCGGCACGGGCCCGGTCGCGGTGACGAGCCGCTCGTAGCGTCCGACCTGCACCGTCGCGAGGTACGGCGCGGTCGGCTCGGCCTGCTCGTACACCCAGCGCACGCGGCTGGAGCGGGCGGTGCGCGACGTGAGCTCACCGTTGCACACGACGTCGTAGCCGGCCTCGGTCGTCACCTCGACGCGGAACGCCGCCTTGTCCGCGGGGGTGTCGTGGCACGGGAACCACGACGACGCCCCGTCGGGCTGCCCGGCGACGATGACGCCGTCCGTCAGCTCCTCCCAGCCGACGTCGCCCCACGGGCCGCGCCGCGGCTGCGGGTGCCCCGCGTACCGGACCTCGACGACGACGGACTCCCCCGCCGCGAGCCGCCGCGCGAGCCGCACGACGAGCTGCCCGCCGCGGTGCGCCCACCGCTCGGGGCGGCGCCCGTCGACGAGGACCTGCGAGACGCGCAGCCGGTCGAGGTCGAGGACGACCCGGTCGAGCTCGCGCAGCGCGGTCGCGTGCACGCGGGCGCGGCCGTCGAGCCGGTTGGTCGCGACGCGGTAGTCGAGCTCCAGGTCGTACCGGGCGACGTCGAGCCCGGTGTCGGTGCGGTCGGGGACGTACGGGTCGGGGACGGGCGCGCTCATGCGGCGCCTGCGCCGGCGGCCGTGCCGGGTGCCGCTCCGGCGGCCGTGCGGGCGGGCACGGGCGCGACCGGGTTCCCCGTCCACGACGACCCGGCGGGGATCTGCTCGCCGCGCAGCACGAGCGACGCGGGCCCGACGTCCGCCCCGTCGCCCAGGGCCGCGGCGGGCAGCACGACGCCGTGCGGGCCGAGGCTCGCCCCGGCGCCCAGCGTGACGGTGTCCATGCTCATGACCCGATCATGGAACAGGTGAGTCTGCAGCACGCAGCCGCGGTTGACGGTGACGCCGTCGCCGAGCGTGACGAGGTCGGCCTCGGGCAGCCAGTAGGTCTCGCACCACACGCCGCGCCCGATGCGGGCGCCGAGCGAGCGCAGCCACAGGGTGAGCGCGGGCGACCCCGACGCGGCCGGGCCGAGCCACGGCACGGCGACGGTCTCGAGGAAGGTGTCGGCGAGCTCGTTGCGCCAGATGAACGAGCTCCACAGCGGGTGCTCCCCGGCGCGCAGCCGTCCGACGAGCACCCACTTGGCGACCGTCGCGAGCCCGCACGCGACGGCGGCCGCGGCCAGGACGACGACCGGCGACGCGAGCACGGCGACGCCCCACCCGGCGCCGTCGCCCACGGCGAGGAGCGCGAGCAGCACGGCCACGCCGAGCCCGTAGGTGCAGATCACGGGCACGAGCCGGCACGTCTCGACGAGCGCGCGCGCGACCCGCAGCCGCAGCGGCGGCTCGAACGTGCGCTCCTCGTCGACCTCCGCGGCGGCGCGCCGCAGCCGCACGGGAGGCGACCCGAGCCACGACGTGCCCGACTTCGCGTGCTCGGGCGTCGCCGACAGGACCGCGACGAGCCCGCGCTTGGGCACCGCCCGGCCGGGCGCGATCATCCCGGAGTTGCCGAGGAACGCGCGCTTGCCGACCTTCGCGTTCTCGACGCGCACCCAGCCGCGGCCGAGCTCGTACGACCCGATGAGCGTGTCGTCGGCGAGGAACGCACCGTCCCCGACGGACGTCATGGACGGCAGCATGAGGACGGTCGACGCCTCGACGTCCTTGCCGATGCGGGCCCCGAGCGCGCGCAGCCACACGGGTGTCGCGCTGCTCGCGTAGAGCGGGAACAGGAGCGTGCGCGCGTCGTCCATGAGGCGCTGCGTGGCCCACACCTGCCACCCGCGGCGGCTGCGGACGGCGTGGAAGCCCTCGCCGACGCCCGTCGCGAGCAGCCGCACGGCGACGAGCGTGACGAGCGCGAGCAGCGCCAGCGTGGTGAGGGCGGCGAGCGGCACGGCCCGGGCCGCGTCGGCCACCGCCTCGCCCCAGGTCGTCGCGCCCCGCATCCCCAGCCCGACGACGACGAGCCCGCAGGCCGCGGCGAGGACGGGGATCGCGGCCAGCACCCCGGCGGTCGCGCCGTACACGCCGACCCAGGCCCGCCCGCGCGGCGCACGCCGGTGCGGCCAGCCCTCGCTCGCCGGTCCCACGAGCTGCGCGGGCGAGCCGGTCCACAGCTCGCCGGGCGGCACCGACGCGAGCACCGCGGACCCGGCGCCGACCTGCGCGCCCTGGCCGACGCGCGTGCCGGGAGCAAGGGTGCTGCGCGTCCCGACGGTGGCCCGCTTGTCGATCCGCACGCGCCCGACGTGCAGCACGTCGCCGTCGAGCCAGTGCCCCCGCAGGTCCACCTCGGGCTCGACCGCGCACCCGTTGCCGAGCGTCAGCAGGCCCGTGACCGGCGGGAACGCGTGCAGGTCGACGTCCTTGCCGACCTTCGCCCCGAGCGCGCGCGCGAACACCGCGGTCCAGGGCGCGCAGGACAGGTTGCCCGCCCCGGCGGCCCCCGCCCAGCTCTCGACGAACCACAGCCGCAGGTGCACCGAGCCGCCTCGCGGGTACGTGCCGGGCCGGACGTCGCGCAGCAGGCTGCGCGCGACGAGGACGGTCGAGCCCAGGCGGCCGAAGGGGCTGACGAGCAGCAGCCAGCCCGCGGCGACCCACCACCAGACGCCCGGCACGGTCGGCGCCCACGACGCCCCGGTCGCCGCGAGGACGCCCGCCCCCGCGAGCGCCCACGTGAGCCAGCGCAGCCCGACGAGGAGCGCGAGCGGCAGGCCGAGCAGCCACTGGACGGCCTGCGCGCGCCGGGGCACGGGCCGCACGTCGCGCTGCGTGCGGACCGGTCCGGTGTCGAGCTCGTCGAGCCGCCGGGCGAGGTCGCGCAGCCGCGGGTTCTCGTAGACGTCCGCGACGGTGGCCGTCGGGAACCGCTCGCGCAGCGCGGAGACGAGCTGCGCGGCGACGAGGCTGCCACCGCCGGCGGCGAAGAAGTCGTCCCCGGGCCCGGTCACGGGGGCACCGAGAGCCGCGGTCCACCGCACGGCGACCCACGCGGCGGTCCCGCTGAGCCCCTGCGGGCCGGCGTCGTCGGTCGCGACCTGCGGCAGGGGCCAGGGCAGCGCGTCCCGGTCGACCTTGCCGGACCCGCGCGTCGGCAGCGTCTCGACGGTCGCGAGCAGCGGGACGAGCGCGGCGGGCAGCCGCTCCCGCAGGCGTGCGCGGCACGCGTCGAGGTCGAGGTCGGCGGCGGGGGCGGGGGCGGGCAGCAGGTAGCCGACGAGCACGGCCGTGCCGGCGGGGGTGCGCCGCACGGCTGCGGCCGCCCCGGCGACGCCGGGCAGGTCCGCGAGCGCGGCGTCGACCTCGCCGAGCTCGATGCGGCGCCCGCCGATCTTCACCTGGTCGTCCGCGCGGCCGACGAACACGAGCCCGGCGGCCTCGAGCCGCACGAGGTCGCCGCTGCGGTACGCCCGGTCCCACCCGAGGCCGGGCGCCGGGGCGAAC